>Ga0065711_1027003_pt1 | contig 55777 bp, 15 predicted proteins | sample Hoacrofraction12_FD_59098 | JGI IMG/M metagenome (GOLD analysis project Ga0065711, IMG submission 59098) | Hoatzin crop microbial communities from Cojedes, Venezuela - Epithelial fraction 12 v2 (version 2) | ecosystem: Host-associated > Birds > Digestive system > Esophagus > Crop | place... | reverse complement strand
TCTTCCCAAGTGGCCTGCCCCTCTTTCCACATTCCATGGACCTTTCTCTTCCACCTGATCTCTGCTAGAAGCTCCTTGTTTAACCATGCAGGTCTCCTGCCTCCTTTGCTTGATTTCTTTCTCAGAAATCCACCAAAACCACTGCCCAGCAAAATTCTGATTTGATCCTCATTAGCTTATCCACATTGATGGACTAGGAAGTCGTATGACAGCTACCTGGTGGTGGTGTTCAGCTTGGTTCCCCTTGTTGTTTACATGTGATTAGCAAAGAAACTTTACTCAGAAGCGACAAAAGTGCACACAAACAATTCACTTCTGTCAAGGGCAAAATAACATATGCAAGACTGTTTAGAGCAAGGACCGTCACTTATAACCCAGCTCAAATTATAGAGCACTAAAATCACAAGTGAAAGAGTAGCTCCCCAATTCAGCATGTGGCAACCCTTCCAGAAAGGCAGCTTTCCTCTGAGTCTCTTCTCTAGACATCTACATCTGCAACGTTGTGGTAAAAATCAAAATAACTATTTTTTTTCCTAACAAATCTCTACACCTGCAGATTGCTAGTCCTATTTATATGGTTAAAGGTCTAAGAAGCACTAATTTGTATTTAGAATAATTTTTCTGGTACAAAATTTAAAGGTGTAAAATCTGCATATATCAAGTTACACTGAAACACAAAAAGTCTGGGTGTGCCCCTTATGAGACTAAGAGAGTTTCTCTTGGGACACTATAACAAATCACAGTTTTTATTTCTTTGGCTTTTCTTGTTGAGCGGGAGAAAGATGAATGATGCTAACCATCAAGAATGCTGTGACCTAGTTTCTCTAAAGTAAGCAACAATCAGGTTTGTTACCAAAGCTGAAGGTATCACTCTGTGCTAAATACGTCTTTCCACCAAAAATTCTTTTTGACTGCATCAGAAATGTTGCTCACTACATCTGCAGGTGACATTCTCAAGATTCACTGTTACCATCAAATGCTTAAATGCAAAAATGACTTCCAAATAAAAAAAGAGCAGAATAGTGTCTCAAGCAAAAAGACTAGAATAAGAGAATTGAAACAACATGCAAAAAGTGTCATTCAGATTTTTTAAAGAACTGAAAAAGGAAAGGTAACTAAGGTAGATTTTTCAAATATGACTTCTGAATTTAATAATGTAAATTTTACTTAAGCAGCTTTTTGCAGGAAAAAATGGCCACTAGGCTTGGATCATGGATTTTGCATCTATCTACCTAATTTACAAATGAGGTGGAGTAAAATATAGATTTTCTGATATAGAAATGCCATGTGAGCAAGAAGCTAGCTTATTTGGAAATCCATGTTATATTAAGAAATAAAATACACCTCTATGAAGATAGCAGACTGTGAACTCCGTATATTTTCCTTTAACTATTTTATTTTCAAAGCAGTTGGCTGAGTTACCATGTTGTCATCAGCATCCCTGTAACCCATTCTCATTACATGCCCAGAAGAAATTGAATTTCTTTTTCAACAAGAAATTTTTAAGACTTACTGTTTTTCATTTACAGAATTGCTCAAAACTTTTTCATCAAAATACAATTTTCACAAAAAAACAAATTGCATGCTAACGTTTCTGCTCACGTGTTTTTCATGTTTCCCAACCAGCCCATTGTATGCCTCCAGTGCAGTGCCAGTGCAATGCGTCCATGTGAGGTGCCTTGCACATCCCAAGAGCACTCTTTGTGGCAGATATGCTTACTTTAACTCACATAGCAGCACACACATGACCAGCCAACTTATTTAGATCTTTTGAATGTATGTTGGCCTTTTTCTAATTTTTTAAGCATAGCACTATCACTGAGACATTTTTCCCAGTCTTCATTGCCTTGTGTAATGCTTAATTTTGAAAGCATTAGGACACAATCATGACAATTCCCTTATGAAAATATGGCTAATTTTCTGCTTTAAACAAATGTAAAATTGATCTCTCAAGCTGCATTGCTCTGTTTTTCATGATCTCTTTTGTAGGTTTTACACCTTTTTCTCTTCTGCCACACCCAATAATGAAGCTTTCCTAATGAGGTCTGCTTTCTTTTTCTTTTGATTTTTACTAACAGATACTACATCATGGAAAATCACTCTCCACATATGGATAACCTGAGCGCAAAGTGCAAATGTGACAGATTTCATCCTCTCTCACAAATGTCCAAGAGGTCATAAGCAATCTAAATTACAATTACTCAGATTTCCATGTTTTCTACACCACAAACTGTCTCCATTTACTAAGCAGTGCCCAAACTTAGCATACGTTTCTCCTGTATCTTATATATGACGAATATGCTATTTTTTCATTTAATGTTTTTTTCATTGCCTACTTCATACAAACAAAGGATCTTCCTGAAGGTCAAGGTATTGATCTAATTCAACCCAAGGGGCTCATTCCCATCCATTGACAGATGCAAGGTACCTGTGGGATAATGGACTCGTGGGAATAACCTATGAAAAGGACAGTAGGGTGGGTCTTCAAAGAATAGTGCTAAAATTGCAGCTTTATTGAGTTATTTCTCCTTCAGCTCTTCTTGAGAATAAAAATGAAACTGTAAACAGAACATGCAAAGAACTTAGATGTATCGGGTCTTACTGTAAGATACTTGTGGCAGAACCCTGCATTAACAAAGAAGCAAAAATACTGTGACACGGACTCTGCAGTTTTATTGTTAAAAATTCTGACCTGCTATCCAAATTCTACCTAAAATTAGAAGCTATGCAATGACAGCATTTGGCTGGGCTGAGAGGAATTTGCTGAAAAGGAAATTCCCCCTTGAATAATTAACTCACTTTTCTCTCTGTTTTTCTCCTTTCCTCATCAGATTTCTAGTACATGGAAGGAAGTAACATCCTCTTTCCACTGTTGATGAGACAATACTGATGATCTAAGTAATTTCTTATTCCTCTTATGTTTTTAATAAAGCATCTAAGATTAGTGGTTAAAGTCAGCTAATTTTACCAAATTATAGCACGTAATTGATTTAGTGATAGGTAGGCATGATTACTTTTATTCAGATCTTTACCATAATCATAGAATTATGAATTTATTCTGTCAAACAACAATAGTATTACATTTTTAACTACTCAGTAATAAAAATTAATGCAATATCTGTGCTGCTACTTATACACTTATGACCCTTTTCAGAAACATATTCCTAGATTTCTATTCCACAAGGTTTCACTAAGTATAAGGAATATATCAGCAACCAGGAAGGATGATGGCACAGATGGAGCTATGATCCGATAGGATGCACAGACATGTGCATTAAAAAAAAAAAAAAAATCAACTGATCTAAATAACAGTGTATCATTGACAAAATCAGTGTATATGCAAGAACACAGATCATAGGCTAGTGCTCCACCCTTTTTTGCGGTCTTTCATCTCTGTGTCAATTGGTTGTCTTCTCAGTTTAGAAATTTTTAGTGCTCTGGTTGTAAGAAATTTTCTACTATCTTGCTTCTCTTGGACACATCTTATTATAATTGCTCCCTCTGCACATCCTCTTTGTTGGATAATCTGGTTTCTCCAAGGGATCATCTTTCTTGTTCCTCTTTCCCTCCCTGCATCGCCACTCTAAGCCAATATGTTCAGCCAGGTACATTCAAGATAATAGGTCTAATGTTCTCATATGCTGGATGTGTCCAAGCTTTGACTCTTTTTTTTTTAATTTTATTTTTTTAACACAAACTCTGACAACTTCTCAACCAGTTTGTAACTAACTAGCTAAAACACACACCTTCCATGTTCTTTCCAAAGTGATTTACCCCTCTTTTGTCACTGGCAACTCTTCCTCCTTCTCAGCCTCAGAGATTTGATATCTTTTTCTACTCCTTTCTCACTGTCTCCTCCATACCAGTATCACCGTCGTGCTGAACCCTGTGTACTAAACACTGCTGCTAACCACTGATGCTCTGCTATTCTTCTTCTCACTGTTGTAGTGCTGATGGTAGTTTAGTCTGCTAGATGCAAGGGTCATTGCAAAGTCAGTAGCCAGGAAAACTATGTTAATCCATTAAAGTCTTCAGAGTTTACTATCTGAGAAATTCCACGCTCTCTAGCACTTCAGAGAATTGCTCACCATGCATTACACCATCTAATAGCATCCTGAGTAGGAAATATATATATCTGAATCCATCTCAGAAGCAGAGGTTTAGGAAAACACATAAGCCTTCTTGTCTGCTGATTTTCTTGGGTTTTTCCTTGTATTTAAAAGTACAGAGCTCAATATTCTTCATGCCAGCTTTGTGCCAGCACTCAGGACTGGGTGCAAAGGTTTAGTTACACTATCTATATTAGAAGCCTGTTTTGTTATAGCAATATGTCAAAACTAATACTGCGGGGATATGAACTCCATAATAAAGGATTAATCCTAAATAAGTTTCATAGTTTTAATAGATATTTAACAATAGTTTAAGGAATTATTGTTTTCTTATTTAGAAATCTACCGTAGCTCTAAGTACCAGTTGACTCTGGCTCAGTGAAATGCAAATTTTGTAAAATCCAATCCATCAAGCAGAAATTTTACTACAAAAGGGTTTCACAGAAATAATAGCTGTCAGCTAACAATTAATGCACCCAACATGCTTAAGTACTGCACTGAACTTTAATGAAAGGTTATGAAGTCTGTTAAATTACTTCATACCTTGTAAGACTAAAGTTTAGCAAAATTTAACATCAGTATTCTGGGAAAAGAGCATGCAAACAAAATTCACCTTAATGATGGGGGAGTGCAATGTTTTCACTGAATATTTTGAACTATGATTCCATTAGAACATTGTCAAAAAACTGATAATGTCACTCCATTTAACGTTCAGAGCAAACACATTTTGAGATTTCATCTGAAATAATTTTACAGCAGATGTGAACATACACGTATATTTAAAAACACATGCGGTTCTCCCTCAAATATAGGCACAGAGATACCCTGGAATTGCGGTCTTCAGTATTTATATTGTTACTGACCCTTGCATTCTGACAAAGACTTATTTCACCAGCTGGAAAAGGTCATTTCAAAGCAACGTATTGCAGCAAGCACCACAGCACACCATTTTGCTAGATGTTTGATAATGTTTCTTGTACTGTTAGCACTTGCAATACTAGGCACTCTCCCTTGCTGAGTTCTTATAAACATTCCCACACTTTAAGTAATCTTTGGCAGCTTTACTACTGTTGTCAGGAACTAAAAGGTGCAATAACCCCACACACAATACAAAAGATCAAACCATCAGATCATAACTCATTCCCAAAGGGCAGTCCAGTAAAAGTGATAAAGGAAACCACACTCCAAGGACTTCCTCAGGCCACTGCCCTGGATCATTAGGGCTACTGATACTGCTCATCTATTGCCAGAAGCACACAGCTAGCTCCTTCCCTCAGTCCTGGCTCTCAACTGCTCGCTGCTCAGTAGCCTCTCCAAGCCACCCCCTGTTATCTGCAGGGGTAGAAGTTCCTACATGAATGAACAGCTACTTAAGGCCTTTGAATATCACTATGCACCCTTATTCTCAAACTTTTAAACAGCAATATTTCAAAAAACAGTGCTGAACATGACCGCGCGGGCTGCTTGCTATGGCTGCAAGGGCCACAGTTTGGGAAGAACAGAATCAGAATCGTCCCTTTTCCCTTTTGTTCACTGAGGGTTAATGGAAGCACAGTGATGAATACACACACATATTTATGTTAGAGATAGTTTGAGGATCAAAAGTCCAGACCTAGGCAAGTATATTCACAATGTTATCCTGTTTGTCTGATGAACACACAGCGCTCACCTTTGCTAGATCACCAACTTGGCAGAATAGCAGTTAATCTTTTTTTAAGGACATATGTAAGAAGAAATCCAGTACAGAATTAACTGAAAGAACAGAAGCCACCTCTCAAATTACAGACCAGATGAAAGCTCAGCCAGAAAAATTAACCTGAGAAGTAGAGGCATTTTGAATGCACACATGGAAAGGTGAGAGCGCCGAATACTGTGGGCTGAAGCTCTGTGTGTGTACATGCATTGTGTGTAAAAAAGACAGAAAATGTTATACCAATAGGAGATCTGTTCCTGTTTGAAGCCAAGTAGCCATACTCGCATGGAGTGAAGCTGCATTCCATCAATATTTACTAGTTCTGTGCTATGGCTACGGAGTTATCAACTGACTCGGGCAGGGTTGGTATTTGTCCTGTGCACAGGTAGGATAGCTCAAATCTGCATTATGCACGTAGTCTTCTCACTTGTAACCACAAACTAAGCAGTCTACAAAGTTGTTCTGTGAAGACATTTATCAAAGCATGTATTCAACAGGAAAATAGAATTTCCCCCTTACATTATGCATGCAGAGGAGAGTGCTAACTGTTGGCCCCAGACTAGGCTCTGTAGCGAGGCCGCTGTCATCAGAGCAGCAAGACAAAAGCATTCAGGAGAATGCCAATGCTCAGAAATGCTTTAATGGAAATTTTAATCTCTTTATTTATCTATCAGTAGAACAATTAGTAGCCTCTAAAAACAAGCAAAAGAAGAAAAAGAGAAAAATCAAAGACAGAGCACATCAAGGAGCGAGGAATCCATGATGCAGCTTGGCAGTGAAGTTTAGTCCTACCTATGCTGTGTCCCATATGAATAAACAGGCAGCTTCATGTTCCAGAATGGTAAATTTAGCATCTCTCACATGCACTGAATTCACTTAAAAGTCTCTACTTCACGGTTACCATCAGAGTATTTTTTGTGTGTGTTCTTTCCCAGGTCTGCCCCAGTTTATGGGCCCATGGAAGGCTCTCTTTAATACAGATGTGCAATATATAAAATGCCACTGATACAGCAACCCTCCCCCACTTGATCTCAATTCTTGAGATTCTCTAGACTATATTAATGAAAAATGATTTACAAAATACAAATAGATTTTGGCATGAAGTAAGCTTAAATTGACTGCTTTCTATCAGGAATTAATATTAACCAGAGCTTGTCAGTTACTAAATATTTATTTTAGGAATACATACAGCCTCTGCTTTCATGTAGGTTAAGCTGTAATCTTTGGCTTGTCAGTTCCAGGATATAGCAGTGGATAAATCATGCACTCTTGAACTGATAGATGTCAGAGCTGTTGTATACAAATGGAGGGATATGTCAATGAACACCCTAGTTTAGGTTACATTTACTATAAACATTGACATTCCTTTGCAATGAGACCATTTGCTGGCTAAGCACTCACAGCTTCACAGGATTTGATGCTTTTGTGCTCAATCAGGTTCTAATGATTTCAGATGTTTGCAGTTAATGAACCATTAGATTAATTGGTTGAGTACTGAAAGACTGGTTTAAGAATTGGGTCAGAACCACAGACAAGCTATTACCTGAAGCGACAGCAATCACCACAGGCAAAACAATGAAAAATTGAATTAATGATTTTTCACTCTCTCCCTCACTTTTGGCAAAAATTAGCACTGGACCGGTGTTTAAATTGAGAGAATACTGTAAGTGTTAGGGGCAAGGGGTGAAAAAGAAACATTCTCATCATTCCTCATCTTTCTAAATGGAGGAGCTCAATCTTTACCATGCAGACTCTCTGTTGAATATAAAGAAGTTGCCATATTTCTTTAGGATTGTCCAAATCCCCTCCCCTCAAAGCTTTCTTCCAAAGTCAATGTATAATATTAATTATGTACCGCATAGGGCACCTTAGTAAGATGATTAAGTGTACTTCAGAACCACTGAAATAAATAAGCCTAGCATCAATATATGATCATGTAGGCTTGGTAGAAACCCCAGGGTAGCCATCCTTTAGATAGTGTACATAAGGACGTTTACTCCCAGTAGATCGCCGGTGCTTAAATTCCAACAGTGTGACAAGTTATCACAATGAAGTGATGGCAGTTTAGCTGAATCTGTAATTTCAAGGAGTAAAATTAACCCTGGAAGTACAATACAGTTTTTGGACCATTTTCTTTCCAGGAAAGAGTATATTCTAATGAGGTTTTCCCTCACTTCACAATGCAGTACTTCAGAAATCAAGTGTATACATGGTGGCTGTCACTGCCTTGTGTGCTTTGAAGAAAAAACAGACAGAATGCAGCCATCCTATGAACGAGCTCACGTGAAACTCAGCTCAGTGTGTTTTTTTCTTAATTCTGCGTTACATTAATTCATCATTACAGTTCATGGCTGGAATGCAAGCTCCATAGCAGGAGCGATCATTTTCCTTCTCTTCCACTGACTCTCCATAGACTTGATCCATTTCAGTTGCAGAAGGTATTTCTGTTGTAGTCAGTATGTTTGGGATATAGCTTTATATTACCTTGAATGAGTTATGTATCCCTTCATGGTGTAGTTTTATTCTTGGTATAATGAAGCAGTCAATAGACACTTCCTAAGATAAAATAAACACGTTTTTAGCTTTGCTGTTATTCTATTAAAAATGCAATTATTCTGGATCTTCTTATCCTTTTATTTCCCTAAATTCTATTTTTTTGCAAGTAAAATGAAATGTGCTGTGTGGTTTTGATTTTTACAGGAAGTGACTTGGTTTGTGCCGAAGGAAAAAATACATTTTGTGTTTAAGACATTTTTAAAGTTAATTATGGATTTATATAAATTCCAAGTGTTCAACGCAGATCTGCTTTTGAACATGAAAAGAAGCTCAGAACTTGCAATTTTTACAAATGAAATGTCCCACTGATTTCTGAATAATAGCTAGGATTAGTGCCATAACTTTAATGTCACATATTAACACTCTTCTCCATCTTATTGCCTGTGTCCTGTTCAGGTGATTAAGGTTGGGTGTATACAATTATCACATCTTTCTACCTGAATTTAAAATCTAACCTACTGTAAAATAAATCTGGAAAAACAAACAGACAAAAAGAGCTTTTTATAGTTTCACTGTCTCACAACAAAATAGAGCCCACTGAGTCAATGGGAGACCTTTCACTAAGGTTAAAAGACTTCGAGACAACAGGAAAACAAAGATACTGTATTTTCACATGTATAACCCACAGGATCTCTAAATAAAGGATGCCTGCAATTCAGAATAAGTAGGCATAGAACCAGGGCAACTTTATTCCATAGTCCTCTATTCCCCAAGGGCTTTCCTGTACCTGATCCCAATAACTGCCCCACTTCTCTCAGATTCTTTTTCTTTTCTCTCTATCAGGAATCCTCCACCAAAAGCTTCAGAAATTGTTGAAATCACAGTAATAAATGTCACAATATGGTAATCAACCTTAACAACCCCCAGTTATGAGATATTCAGACCTGCAAAGCAGCTCTTCCGTTCTACTGTTTACTATTAAGTTATCATATTTATGAGACAGTCAAGACCAAAAAGAGTCGATGAGACTCTCTTCGTTGACTTGAACATAGATTGGAAGAGTCACCTAGGAAAATGCACAAATAATCCTATTTAACTGAGTATTCCCAATTAATATCAGTCAGATCACTCAAATTTATAAGAATGAGGATCACTTGACTGAATAAGAGCTTCTTACCTATACCTAAACTATAACACACATTCATTTCATGGCAGAGTGAGGGGGTGTTGGGAGGGGAGAAATGCAAAACATGCAGAGATAGAATCCTATCCTTCACGTGAAGAACAAAGGATATAAATGTGAATCATTGAAAAGCAAAACCAAAACCTCTAAAGGCACTGTAAATAAACCCCTGTAATTATGCATCACAAAAAAAGTCAACTGCAAATGGTTCAGTAATCTCATTACCAAGCTTACTAATAATCATTGCAATGTTTTCCATCTCCCCTAAGATAATGAGCAGCATGGTGGATGTTGTAAAAGAAAAAAATAAATAAACATACAAGTAACAATTTCTCATCTAAATATTTAACAAAATGAATGGGCTTGCCTAAAGGTTTGAAATTGAACCCTAATGTAGCAAATTTTTAATTTGCACTATTTTCCTAGTTTTAAAGGGGAGAAAGCTCAACTCATCTGAGAATGGAGTTCAAACTAAACAACACTTTCATGACAACATAAAAATAAAGAAATAAAACATTTTTAAATATTTCAATACTACAAAATTAGCCTAAGTTAAAGGCAACAATTAGTAAACAACTTTGTCATATTCAGAACAGTATCTTTCCCATTAACATTTCTATAGTTGCCAAATTACATTATAAATCAAAAGTAATACAAACAGACAATGTAATAATGAGAACACATAGACTGCATCAAAAATTAAGATACCAGCTTTTTCTTTATTCTTGGATCATTCTGTTAACTTGCCCTAGTTTACTTTCTTGGCAGCAAGAGTACAGTCAGAGAAAGTGAATTTACACCTTGGGGAATAGCTCCTAAAATTTGATCTGAAAATATTCTGAAAGGCTAACAACTTTTCTTCTAAAGTGTAGGGCATGGCATTTTAATTCCCCAAATGCTATCTTCTGTTATAGAGAGGGAAGTAACAGGGAAATCAAGTCATGAGGGGATTAAATGGTGTGCCTAGGCACTACAGTACTGCCTCTTTGGTCAACCACCAAACCACTTCTCTATGTTTTTCTTTTCCCTTAGACTTCCTGACCTGCCGATATCTCCTCCTTCACTGTCAGTGTATGATTCTCAGGTGATACTATTTCTGGCTATGAAAAGGATCTTTCAAAAGTGGATTGGAGTGATCCCAAATATTGCAGATTTTCTCCTGCAGAGGAACAAGAAGGGAAACAAATCGTAGCTCAGCACTGAGTCCTGAGGAGACAAGAGGCAGGACCAGAAGAACTCATCACTTTGCTGCATCTCTGAATTTGATGGCTTGGCATCCCAACTCAGCTCACTGCAAACGCACTTGCTCAGTATCTCTCAGCTCAAGTCCTCTGGCTTTTTCTTTTTTTGCTTATCTGCTACATTTCTGTCATATCCATTTATTACACTGGTATCCTTTGACAAAGGAGAATTTTAAAAAATGACTGGAAATGGTTATGGCAGTTGTGAATGCAAGTGATACTACAAAAGAGGAAAGCAACTGACTTGGGAAACAGAGAAGCGGAACAGGGGAAGAATTAGAGGTCTTAGATAAAGGATACGGATAAAAATATGTCTTCATAGTTTTTAAAGCACATCACCTCCATTAGAAACAGACTTGCACACAAGATGAAAGCATAGGGGTGTGCACAGGGAAGCACAAGGATTTTAAAATAAATGCTGTTAACGATCAGTGTTTATCTTAATACACATCTTCAAACATCACTCCTGCTAATGCAGAGATGAACTGTACAGGGTAGAGAAGAAGATTAAATTATGTATTGTTCCTTTACACTTCCTTCAGTTAAATAACATAATATTTTCAAGGTTACTGTTAAAATAACAGGGTTGTCCAGTGGAATTTATCCCCACTGGTGTTTGTGTACTGTATATATTTATACCACATGAGCAGCCCATAAATTCTCCTCATAAATGCTGTTATCTCCACCGCTAGCAGTTTCTCATTTTTATGGTAGTATAACTTTAAGGTGTGGTATACGTACTGTTACACCTCATTGCATACAGCTTCTACTGCCCCATGAGGCTCTGATTCTGCAGGGAGTGCAGAGCTCCTTGTCCTCCCTGATGTAATCTGGTTTTCCTCTTGTCCCTGTCCACACTGTAATAAAACAGGCCCGTGAGCATGGCCACCATGCAGTAAACTACTGCTCCCAACTCAATCCAACCACCCTCCCCCCAGCTCCCTGCAAAGTTTCTGTCTAATACCCTTCTGACCACTGTTTGACATCCAATCTTCCTTCCTGATGAGGAGCTTCTCTTCCCGACCAAGAAAAAGAGACTTCCAAGAAAATCACATCACGATCCTGTTCTTTTAGAGGTGGCCAACTTGACCAACAGAAACATATTCTTTGTTAAAAAAAAAAGAAAAAAGATAAATACACAGAGATAAAGATAGATTATAGAAAAGTTGTCCAAAAGGTCATCTGAATTGGGAATTGCTTTGGGTATAGGACAAAGCCAAGATAACTTTATAGGAGGAAGAAAGTCTATGCACACAGTTGCAATAAACTCTGTGTACATCAGAACGGCATTATAAGTAATGAAAGCCCATCTATGTATCAATCTGTCAGTGCATCCACACACACAAGATGATTAGTATCAGTGGAACACTGAATTTGCTAGCTGCTCACATCCATCTATCCTGAAGTTTGGTGCTGCTAACTCCAGACTTCTGAATCTGAACTCAAATGTTGTTTTCTCCAATTTTCTTTCCTTTTATGACCTTTTTCTGTTGCTACCTTGATTTATGGTCATTTGTGTGATTGCATTGCTTTGCTTTATGGCAGTTTATGTCATTCTGGTCTTGTCATAAATGACTACCATAAAGTGAGGTAAAATATCATAAAACATTAGTGAGTCACTGATATTCAAGGTTCTTGAGTACAAGTGCTGACAGGTAGCAACCACAGAAGAACTGTGCCATTCGAGGGATGTATCATTATGAATACATGTGTGTACTGGGATCTGGATGAACAAATGCCACTATGACTTCGGCTGTCAGTGGAAACAATTTAAAAGGGCAACACTGAGTTATTTTTATAAGTTTAAAAGTCTTTTATTCCTACAGTGATTTCTTTTACAATAAAATGCTTGGGAAGTGGAAACTGATCTGTTCCCCTGTAAACTTTCTCATTGCATTTCATGTATACGTAAAAAGGCTATTTAGGAGTTGGCCAGGACTCCTAATAACCCGTGTGCAGAAATCTGGTTGCTTTTGTAAGATAATCATTCTTGCTTGTTTGTCCGTCTTTGTTCATCTCTGATTATTAGCACTAAGTTTTGTGCAATGCTTTGCTGTAGCTGGAGTTGCTGGAAGGTATACATTCTTGAGCTACTGTAGTCATGGTCAGAAATCCTAAACTGATTATTTTGATATATTCTACTTAAAGAAAAACACATTTTATCCAACAATCTAAGTACTTATTATTATTACCTTTTTTAGCTAAGAATATTCCACAGCATTTTATACTTCTCAGTTTAGAAAAATAAACCATTGCAGTTATATACTTTCCAAATAAACATGAAAATAAAATACAAAACTCTTTTGCTACTGATATTTGTATTATGAATCCTTTATGCATTAAGAATCAACAATCGCCGTTTCCACTATAAATTCCTACTATCAGTTGCTGTTACTTTATAGGATAACTTCATTCTAGAATGAAAATGCATATTTGCTGGATTTAAGACTGGGAATGCATTAACATTAAGAAATACGGAGATAACAGTTTGGAAATTTATATTTGTTATTTGAACGTAAAAACATTGTTCAGACTTTTAAAATGGCCTTTTTTACTTTCTACTATTACTGCAAAAATAAAAGACCTATCATCTCAATATCTATTTTGTCTATAGTGACATTCCATTATTTATTGGACTAGTTCTCTGGACACTTTAGGGGAGAAAATTATTTTTAATGCAGGATTTCTTTTTTTTCCTTTCTGTGAAAGACTGCACTTGTCCAGCATTTTCATTAAGTATATTGTTGCATCTAACCTCCAACAATGAGGGCCTTATTAAGCTCACCCACAAAGGAAAATATTAAAAATAAAACCTAGGTTTCCCCCAAATGTGCCAGACTTGTTTGTGTTTAATATAAGACCTCTCCCCATTTTTGAGGCTTGTAGTAGTTTCTTTGCTGCTTTTTAATGAAGTAAGATAGAACCACTCGATATCCTTGATACCCCGGGATCTGATTCCACTCTCCACCAATCTATTTTATTCTGGTCTTAATGGTCTTGGCCTTTTACAAACACATTCAGCTTAGATTCGCCGCTTCATTTCAACCCCTTTGTGCTGCCCAGGTAAGCGAGTCAATTTGACTGGCTGAAAATCCCCTCTGGAAATGGAAGGCCATAGTGCTGCAGAGGCTATGCTGGGCTGCACAGCCCCCGTGCTAACCCGACAGCGCCTGGTGCTGCGCCGAATGTACTGTGACCGAGGATGCTCTAGGTGTGTAGAGAAATAGCGGGGACTAAATTCTGGCAATGCCAGATGACGCAGAGTCTCTGCCAAATTCCCTCCACCTGCCACAATAACTCCATTTGGAGATGTTCCTAATTTGTGTAAGTGGGAGGAGAACTAATACCTTCTGTTATTACACATCCAAAAAGCACAAAAAATTTTAATTGAAGGTGGGGAAAAGTGGAAGGGAAAATAAAGTGTTTTCAGCAGCCATACAGCTAGTGACTTGCAGGAATAGGAGATCAATCTGCTCTATTTTTAATAGGTATCTCCACTGCAATCCCAGAGTTGGTAAATGAGTACAGAGTTAGAAAATAATATTTAATCCACCAACCAAATGACATGGACATTTGTATAGCACCTGAGATTACATACTGCTTTTGGAAGCATCTTATCCCCTCTCCCCCCCCCTCCATGTGACTTCTGTGCTAGTCAATGCTGGAGATGTTGGAACACAAAAAAATCTGCCCCTCAGTAGAAAACAAAAGCCAAAGGGATGGTTTTAAATTATTTCCTACAGGTAAAGCTCCCATAGGGAAACCTCTGAAAAAAAGGTGCTGTAACCAATTTCACCTCTGCTGGGTGGAGAGAGATCTTGTACAGTTATCTCAGTCCTCGGGACAATTAATTTCATTGACACTAGTGCTTATGAAACAGGGTTTGCGTCCTGTTCCCTCTGACTGCAAGGACAATGTTCCCGCTACCTTCAAGGATGACAGGATCAGGCTACCTGTCCTTAACACTTCAGAACTGCTTCTCTCAGCACGGGAGCTCAGCTCCCTCCCCAGTGTCGAGCAGCACTATGCAGGTTATTGTTCTGCCTGCAACAGAAGCCTGAAGCAAAGTGTCACGGCCAGCAAAACTGCAGAGGAAATTTATCTTTGTAGGTACATTTTTGGCACTGACTCCACATATGAATACGTGGTAACGTCTGTGAGATAATCAATGTAATTTGGGCCTCTATAGGTTCAGGAATTACTGTTTCAGCATTGCATATAATCAACTTGTATCAGGTGATCTCCAAATTACACAGCACGTCTGAAGCAGATAAGATCAAAATTTACTATTCGAGGCTGCTACCTGAGGACAAGACAACCCTTGCTTCAGAGCAGGCAGAATGGAGGGGTGGCTTTGGCGCAGGTCCCCTTTTCATTTTTTTGAGAAACACTGAAAATATTGCCTATTCTTTAAGAAACAAATGTCTTCATCCCTGCTGATTCCCAGGAGAATGTATGAACTAGTGCATCTGAGATGCTTAAGAAGAAAAACAGTTTTTGCTGTTCATACTATGGGCTATTTGGGTTTTGAGTTAATGTAAAAAAAGGATCTTTCCAAAGCAGCACTCCATGCACAAGAGAGGAACTTAACCCATAGCTCTATTTTGATAAGACAGATACCCAGGTAGTGCCCACCCATTCAACAGTTACAAAACCTGTTTCTGTTTCTATAATAATGGATATTCTCTGTCAAAAAGGGTAGACTAGCATTTTCTTATAGAGCAAGAAAACTCCCACTTAAAATAATGTTTGAAAACCAGCACGCAGCTTCCTTCCCCTCAATCCTCCCCAACAGCTGACTGATTATTTGAAGTATATTTTATTAGCATCATCTTCCACTAAGCACCATCTGAGCTGCATTGATGTGTACATGGGAACATCTAAAATTTTCACCAGTAGTAATTGCTAATTGCTAATGAAAGGCAGTGGTCATTGTTTTCTTTTCTCGGTTAGTGGTTTGGGGTTTTTTTTGGCTTCTTTTTTTGTTTGTTTGTTTTTGTTTTTTTTAAATACTGAGGCTATAAGATAAACAGTTGGGCAGTCAAGATTTATTGTTAGAATTACTGGAAATACGGAGTCCCTTGAACATACTCTCAGTATTTTTGAAGAAAAATTTCTGAGATATTTTAGTTCAACTGACTTAGTTCTTCACCTCCACTTTCTTATTTTCTTAAAATTAAAAGTCTCAATGGAACAAAGTTTTGGGAAAGGGTGTTGTTCAGAAATTTAACTCTAAAGAAAACATTCAATTTACATACAAATCTGGAAAGGAAGCCTCAGATGTTAAAATTTCCATCAGAAGAAAAACAATGAGACTCACCAAAACTATATTCATTTGAAACTTCTGGTTTAGGATTTTGAAAGATGATAACAATTTCTTCCTAGTAAATCAGCTGAGAAGTAATAAAGTTGCTTAAGCAGGGTGCTGAAATCCCTTGATGTAAACTAAGTGCAGAGTGAGAAAAAGGGCTTTGCATAAAAAATGAAGAGCACCATCTTTACCTGTGCAGTGATCTAGATCTAGCATGAAAAGAATAAATTAGAAAAGTCTTCTGTTTCTTTGCCTTGTTGTAATATGAAAGAGAATGCATGCTCACCCAAGCACAAAGAAGTCATTGGTTTAGCATTATGAGGACACTCTGCATGATCTATTCCAAGCTTTGTTACAATTATTGTGACTAAAGGTTGGGAAATTTAGCGCAACTGAGACTAAGTGATAAATAATGCTTAAGCATATCTGTTTCTTGCATTAAGGAGACAGACTAAAGAGTTAATAATGCCTCTGATCATCTTTTAATAGCCTTTAGATGCTTTCACACAATAAATAGACCTGTTGTGAAAATACTTTGGAACTGCGAAATACCACATGCATTGTGCCCTTTAAAATGCTTTAAATAGCACAATTATAGATTTAAAGATTGTAATTGATTTAAATTGGTGGTGGAATGTAAAATTTTATATGATGCATGAAACCTCTTAAGGCTTTAAAACTGTAATTATCTTTGTCAGTCTCATATTGCACCCCAAAGCTTTTCTTTTAATGATTTAGACGTTATAGAAAATAAATGAATTGTTCATATGGATTGCCAAATGATATGCAAAGAGAAAAACCATACAGCGCTGTACCTTTAGGGAGAAGAGCTAGTGCTAGGGTTTGGCTGAACTCTTGAATTCCCAAGCCCTAGAAAGCTGAGCAGTAAATAATGAGTAGGTATGCCCTATAGTAATAATATTCACACTGGTTTAAGTGCATTGCTTCATATATACCAGTCTGAAACCTCAGCAGATACTCTGTTGCGTACAACAAACCTTTGCTGCTAATTTACATTAAAAAAAGGAGTCGTGGGTATCCAAATCGAAGAGAAGACTTTAGACAGGTATTTAGAGAAGTTTCTCAATGTCAGAGAAACTAATTAATTATTCACTTCTATATTGGCAAAGAATAAGCTGTAGATTTCAAGCATCTATCACATTTATACATAAACCTGCCACCAGATATGCAAGACCTACAAAATGTATCTTGTCCCTGCTTCCTTGTGGCAACTCTGTCATGCAGTTGTGTACATCCGAGGTTGGAGTAGCCTGCCTGCCGCACACATCTGTCTCTGTTCTTTGGAAGGATTCCACAAAATTTCCAACAGTCTGAGTACATTCAAAACTCAAAACAAAATTCAGCCACAGAAGAAAAGAAGTCCTGGTCGGAGAAAAACACCACCAATTCCAAGACTCAAGATTTAGTGTAGTGTACACAGGAGTGAAAGACAAACCCGTGCTGTAGTGTTAACCACTGATTCTCATGATACGAGGATTTGGTACTGTTTCAAGCCTCCAGATGTTATTTAATACCAAAACAAAACCAATGTGTAAGTAGCTAAAAAGAAGAATATTAACTCAAGAAAGATTATTTTAGTTTATCTGACCCATATTTGGAAACTTAAATCAATTTAACATAGCACAGCTCCTTTCAGTAAATGAATAAGAAAAAAATCTTCTCAAATCTGTTTATATTCCCACAGATGTCAATGCTGATACCACTGCACAAACAATGAAATAAACAATTAAGAATGTCTTTTAACTTGTGCTGCTTTAGAAATCCAGTGAAGAAAAAACCTCAGTGAATCAATGAACTAAAATTGATAGAGTCGCTAGGAAAAGAGATTGTATTTTCAAGCTAAGAGGATATTACCAACAATAGGTAGTTAAAAATGGAATTAACAACTAATAAAAGTGGTGAAGCGTATCTTTTTAAAGGCCAGTTTGAAAGGCTTTCCATTAAAACAACAACGTTAGTCACAAACCTCTAGGTAATGCAATGAATAGTAATATTTGGAGGCTTGTGGGGGCCAATTACCTTTGACTGCATATTTATGAGTTCCCATTCCCAATGGGACAGGTACCAGAGTTTATTTTGGTGACGTGTGTTTCACAAGAAGTTATGCATCAAAGTAAACCCTTGATATATAATCTGACATTTTTCCCCAAATTGACAGAGGAAATATGGCACATTTAACAGTCGTTATGACCTCACCGAAAGGACAGACACGTTCAGGGTGTTGGGAAACAGCATCATTATAGCAGCAGAAAGATCAGCAATTAGTATGAGGTGAGAATGATTTGCTACAGAAACACTGTTTATGTCTTCGAATTTTTGAGGTATTAGAGGAAAACACTGATATTCTTATTCATAATACTTATGTGGTTGGCACAAATGAGGTAGTGGGAATATGCAGAGGGAATATGGGGCTTTTTAGAAGGTATATGGAAAATAGCACAGAAAGTTGTGTTTTCGTAGCCCCATACGGAGAAGTACTATGTCTGTATTTTAATGGGAAGCAACCAGTAGCTGAGAAAGTGAAATGATTCTGATCATTTGAGAGAAAAGGAAAATTAATGCCAATGACATTGACTGGATTGCAAAGTACATTTATTAATTATTTTAATTCCTCTCTCCTGACACACATTTAAACTCCTGTTGGCTGAGGCTCCGAGGTAAGCTAAAGGTTCTTTCTCTTTTTCTTTGTCTGTCTTTTTTTTAACAGCACAATTGCAGAGTTAAAGGGAAACCTGTAAAAGGTTACGGTTACAGTTAAAACCGGAGATACTAAAGAAGAGTGTGTGTGGAACAGTACAGGACAGTAACAAACAGAGCATAGGCATGTGCATACACATGAGCAAGTGAAAGAGTAGAAGTAATTCTGTGTTTAGGGAAGAAGACTGACAAGCAAGGAATGTAAATTGAAAAAAGAGAAAAACATGCCATTCTCACTGATCATATGCTCTAAATTTGAGAAAAGATTGTATTAAATTAAAAAGTAAAGAAAATAGATGCTAGCAGAAAATTATGTAAAAGCTTAGGGGAGACCGATGAGATGGAAGAGGTGTGCTTCTTTGCCGATTCTGTTCACTAAATTACTGTTGCCCTCATCTAACAGGAATCCTTGGTCTGTTTATGCACAAAGTGAACTCATGGGTTTTTTTCCTCCAGATAAACATCATGAACAGTAAAGCTTTTACACTGAACTGGTTGTGGCACTTCAGCTACTATAGCTAAAGCTAGAACGTAGACATGTAAGTATACAGTGTGCTGCAGAGAACAAAGATATTCAAGTGAAGAAATTCCACCTGAGGGTCAAACTTTGTCTTACATAAAATGGCGTGAATCTGAATGAATTTAAGTCAGTGAAGTTAAGTTAACTTGCATCCTTATATTAACAGAATTTGGCCTTTATTTCTGCTTTGCTCCATATACCACAGAGGTACCCTGTATCCTTTGTTACTAGAGCTTAATGGTTGCATTGCCAGCTGGAAGGGTAGATTTTAAAACCAATATACAGGGATCTGAATACAAACTATCACATCTTCATTTTATAGATTGGGAAACAGAAATAAGAATTTCCAACAGTTCCTAATAGCCTTGACCAGTTGGGTGTTTCAATCTCGTAGTTTGCAATGCTGGACCTGCTTTAGGAATCACCAAGCTCATGCAAACCAACCCCATGGGCTGAGGCTGTGGAAGGTCCAGAGCTTCAGAAAACCAGGTGCTGAGGACAAAGTGGTTAAAAGCAAAACAGATTTGCAATAACAGGGAATTCAACCTGAGTATGAAATGAATGAGGCAAGCAGAACCTTTTACTGATATATCTAACAAAGTACTTGGTACGAGGAAAGGGGGAAATCAGTCCCTTTGGATTTAAACATTTTGTCAAAGTTTTCAGAAAAAATCTCCTACAGCAGTTGCCTATTTTCTTCTACCCCCTACCACACTGTCATCCTGTTCTGAGTGCTGTACGTGATTTACCAGATCCTACCTGTCTAAATGATGAAAATGAGAAAGCTTTTACCAAGTATGTATATCATAGAAATGTGACTATTACATACATTGTACTGAATGTTTTTTATCCGGCTAAATACAGTAAGACCATTAACATGAATACTAAGTACAGGGGTCTGCTTAAAAATCCACAAGATGAATAACAAATCATAATACTGGCAAAGCAAAAAACACCCTTGTAAACCATTCTTTTTTAGAAGCCTTTGAAGATACTAGTGGGTATCTGATAGTTAATTTAAAGTCTAACACGAACAAGATCTATGGGGTTGTGGAATAACGTATTGTGGACAGTAAGGGAAACCCCACTGTTTAAAAGTAGCCTGGAAAATAAACTCTAGAAAATATATGGTAAGAAAGAACCCTGTACTAGCTTGGTGGGTGCGTAGGTAAAAACTAAAATATCTTTTCTTTTCCTTAATCAGTATATAGCTGAAATCTTGGCCTCATTAAAATGAATGGGAGCTTTACCATTTGTTTAATCAAAGCCAGGATTTAATTCTATAGTTTAGGGTTGTTCTAATGAAATAACTCAGAAACCCAACTGACTTCAAAGAATAAATGTGATTTTAGAAATTATGACTAATTTTAACTAAATAAGTGTTTTACAGGAATGTTTTGAAACTATTTGCCATGTCTATCAGCTGCCACTGATGTCTGCAAAGAAGCTGAACTTCCCATAATTTGCCTTCCAAGTTTTCCACCTTTTTCATCAATTCATACATGAACTGAAAGAAAATGCTATTCTGCCCTCCTAATGACTGAAATTATCGAAGTTTCCTATGATTTAGACTCTGTAGCTGGAGGAAAAGAAACTGGATCAAGCATAAGAAAATGTCTTTTGAAAAGGTGGAAGTCAGAACAATAGAGCAAAAGATTTTTTTTTTTTTTTGAGAATCCTGCACAGACGCACCTCAACATTCATTATCATAAAATTCATATTATCACTAGGAAATAATGTTAATGCCATTCTGCAGTACAGTAAAAGTTTATCCTTTCCAGGTAGGGAAAAGTGGCCTTATTACTTCTGTATGAAAACAACATTTCAAGCAAAAAAAAAAAAAGACAACCATACATTGTCTCACTTTGTTTCCTAGCAGGATAATGGGCTACTTTCTCATTTTAAATGAAGGATATACGTGCAGGTAAAATTTGGAAGAAGCAAACAGAAATGTATTTGCAAATACCTTACCCATAAGCATTTACACACACAAAAAATGTATTGTATATGTAAATAATATTTTTGAAAATGCCACTGTTTCAGATGTGTTCTAGATGTATCTTCACTGGTGCAACAAAAGGGGTTTAAAATTAGCCCTATGCTTGGTTATCAGTTTGCTATTTTTAAATTAGAATGCAGAATAAGATTTTACTTCTCAGTACTTAAACTGCAGGGATGCTTTATCGCACTGGCAATATAGTTGGTACAGATAATACCAATTAGAATTAAGTAAGAAAAGAAAACTGCTAAAGGGGGAGACTATCACACGACATGCTATGGCCTAACCTCCACCAACCCTGACGGGCTGGTACGGGCTGACACCAGCAAAGGGTAACATAAAATCACTACCTGCTGTCATTAAGAACCAACAAGGGGTTCTGCTCCCCCCCCCTTTTTTTTAAGAGACTATTTGAACATATTTGAGTGCTTGTTTTTCTATACACATAATTTGAGCAGGTGCAGCTTTGGCTAGTCTGTATTTCTTTTTAGTGGCTTATTTGGCATGAGAGTAATGCAATCAAACAATTCCCTTATAAGCTTTCCTAGTTTATTATATAAACCTAGATTATTTTATTCAACCTATCCACAGGCCAAATTTCCTCTTCAAAAGGACTGTAAAGGATGTTTTCTTGTTATCCCTTTTATAAATCCAAATGTTGGACAAAGGGACCGATTCTAAATTTAGCTATATATTCAGCACATAATGCCCATCTCTTTTCTCTTTCTTTACCTGTTTTTCAGTCTACACAGGGAATGGGAACTTTCCTGGATTGCAGACCCACGCACTTCACAGCAAGCACTCTTTACAAAATAGTATTTTCACTATATTTATCACTTCCTATATTAAACTCCTCCAAAGAAGAAACTAAAATTTTGTGACTTGCTCGCTGTACACCACCAGTGACCCCAGCTCATTTATTACACTGTCATAAGAAGAATCAGACTCCAAACCCATTTTTCTGCTTTAAATACTAGGTCTTTTAGGTTGCAAATGGAACAGATTTTTATTTAAACCCCCATCTAAGAGTGTCACCATCCACAAATCTGCTCATAAATGTTTTGGCTACTGACAAAAAAACTAACTTCAGAAGAGGAAGCCATTAGGATGAAAACATTTCAAATCATGTCATTCATCAGATCTCTGCTCATCCAACAAAACTTGCTTTTGTTACAGGCAATTGTGGTGCTTAATCTCTGTACTTTTCAGCAACACATTTTTCTGATTAAAAAAACATAATCATACTGGCAGTAGTTAGAGATAGAAAAGACCTATTAGCTCACTAAGCCTATCTCCTTTCCATAGCAAGATATAATCCCTGGCAGGAAATATTTCAGATATGAAGTTGATCCAGAGCTTAGTTTTAGCCAAGGGACTGAATATGGAAATCTGTATATAGGTGTCACAACACTTTGAATTTAAAGAGCCAAAATGGCTGCTCTGTTTTTTTTTCTCCATTTGTACAGTCTTCCCCCTTTTCCCACCTGTGTAATTCCAGACCACACAACTGAAGTTCAGCAGTTCTACATTGCGCAGTGGAAAACTCCATGCCAGGTCTGCAACCAGGAGTAACGTAGCAGCGTAACCCTAGAGCTGTGCACAGGCCAACTTCCATCCCCTGCTCTCACACCCGTCCCTGTGTTGCAGGGGGGATGTTGCTGGGTTCCCCCAGCCCAATCTCCCTGTCTTTCTTCATGGGGCCAGAGAAGAAGCTGCTGGAAGCCATTGTGGACAACTGACGATTGGTAAAACGCAGCACGCAGTTGACAGAGTAAAATGGAAGAGAGAAAGGTAAGGAAGGGATCAAGTTCTTTCCAACAGAGTTAATGCATGGTGCTGCGGTGAGCAAAAGGCTCACGGGGAGTGATGTGCTGGAGTTTGAAGGTGATACTGATACTTTACATGGGTTCATTCTCAGTCCTGGCTCTTCTCATGGCTTTTTAAAAGCACAGTTTGCTTTGATCTGTGGGGGATTCCTTTTCTTAGCCCCACCCTGATCCTTGCAAAAAACCCCCACATAAATGCTATGAAGCACTGAGATCGTGACTTTCTGTTCACTTCCCCTGTTCATGTCACAATTACACAGCATCTGTCCCCTCCACACGGAGCTACTGGAGAAGAGACAATAAAATGCCCTTCTGCGACCAAAACATCAGCAGAAGCTCAGCTGAACCAGAGAGGGGGGTGGAGATGAAATCTTCTAATTACATTAAGAACTGAAAAGTGAAAGAGGGAAAAATAAAGAAAATCCCTTTTGCTTGGAATCCTGACAGTCAAAGAAATTTATAAGGCGGCTATTCTTTTAGTTGCCTCCATCTCAGTAAATCCATCAGCAATGAAAGACTGTTCATGACCTCCACTCACCCTTTTTAATTTAGGCATCTCAATGCGGATATGCTCCTTTAAACATCTACAAGAGCTTTCTCTTCACCTTAACGTTCTTATACAATTATTTCTGCACAATTCAGGAATTATGAAGGCCCACATGAATGTGTTATTGTTAAATTTATTGTCCATATATGTCAATACCACTTAAAAGATTTAGCTCTACGTTTCATTCTAAATACTTCACTGTTTATGTGTAGCTAGTACAGACATTCAAATACTGCTTAAAGATTATAATAATTTCTTTAAAAAACCAAACTCCAAAACCCCAGGGAAACAGAAAAACAAACTTTAAAGCCCACTTACAGCCAAAAAAAAAAATAAAATTTTTTTTACTATTTTAAAATTTTATTAGAAGATTATTACATAATAACACAGATTCCTGCTAAGTGAAATCTAGCTATATTCATTTTAATAGATACACTCAAATGAAAAACTAGAACCTGACTCTTCCCCTCTGCCACCCACATCTTCTTTTCAAAGGTTACCTCCTCCAGCTTCTTTGTTTTCTGGATGGAAACACAAGACAAAGAATTCAGCCTAACAACTTCTTGCCTACAGGTGGTCCCTCATAAGACACCTCTGAATTCAATAAGCCTCCAAAAAGTGGCGGCATTTGCCCCTGCATCCTAATTTACTGGGTTAGAGGAAACGATCTGATTTGTCACCCTCTGAAATCAACAGAAAGTATCCCACTGACTTTAGTGTATGTTGGTTCAGATCTCAGATATTACAGGAAAAATACAAGGTAGCTTTATAAGCCCAAATGAATCATTCAGTCAAAAAAATGTTTAAAATTCAGTGCTATGAAATTTAGTATATTTTAAATTATATAGTAAATAGGGAACAGTTTTCTTTTAGCTCTAACAACTGTTTAAAGTACTTTAGAAATTAATAATATAATTATTAGAAGAAAAAGATGATGTGATATTAACATACCTACCTAGCTATATGTTTTTAATTTGGAAAACTGCAATCAGAAATGGAAAGATAGAAATTTAACAGCTATACTTAAGATGATCAGAAGAGTTCTTTCCATAAAGGTTAACAACAGATAATTACTTTCTCAGGAAATTACTAAAATGACATGATTTTTCTGCTTTGTTTTCACTGAAGTTTTATGATGCTCCCTTCTTGCCACTTAGCAATGAAACAAATGAGGTTCAATGGCAAAGATTATGAAAGAAATTAGCAATAATGAGTCCAGTAACTAAAAACATTAGTAGAGAAAATTGAGTTGACCTTACTTTTATAATTATTCACTTTCTTAATTGTTTTTTACTGGAATAATTGGAATGAAATTAAATAATACAAAGTACAACCCTCATATATGATCACGTATTTGGCATAGATTAATAACCTTCCCAAATATACAACGCATTGCCCATTCTAGAGATCACCTCCGGGCAAATACCTGTTCCGAGCTGTGACCTAGCTATAGCTACTCTGCGACAGTGATCCTTTCCCTTCCAAACCTTCACTTCAGGATTAATACGCACTTGCTTCCCACCAGGCATCAAAGGCTTGTAAAGTTTAATTTGTTATACATGTAGTTGCCAATCAGGAGACAGGGAAGTGGATTCAAATGATAATCACTATAGTGTCTTTCCAGCTCCAAAATAATGTTTCTTGGTCAATTCTTTTCAGCTACATCAACTTATCGCAGCAGCTACCGAGTGTACTCGTTAGGCAAACGTGGAGAGCATTACCCTCTCCTTCGGGCAAATAATACATCTGTCCCACTGCAGGCTGTGGAAACATCGAAGCAGAGCAAGTGCTGCCCTATACCCATTGATGTTTGCAGAATCCATTCCTGTGTTATCAAGTGAAACAGTACTATTAGTTCACTCAGTTAATAAAAGATAAAAACTGAACACTTCTCAAATTCAGGGTTACAGCCCTCAATATTTATACGGCAGACAACTTTGACGTCGCAAAGCTCAGTCTAAATGCTATGTGATATGCAGGTCCCTCCCACCCTGTGCACATTTCTTTTCAGAACTGCATTCCCTGGTTGAATATCAGACCACCCACAATTCCACGGCACAAAATTTTATCATACAGGGAAAAAGGGATCTTGTGAAATCAGCTAAAATCTTGCAGAGTATTAAAACACTGAAAGCAAAACTTAAGGTAAGCTTCCCTTCAGAACTGTATGAATCTCTTCCTTCTCCTCTTTGTTCTTTAGCTTCACCCATCTATGAAATACAGTACTTTACAGATGACAAATATTAAGAAATTAAGGTGTCCCAATATTTGTATAAAGTAGAGAGGCATTATTATTATCACTGCCTTGTAAATGGGAACCCAGAGTACAGCAGCTGGATGATGTACCCTCAAGTTACACACAAATCTATGACTGAGTGAGAAATCAAAGCTAGAGCTCCCAGATCTATCCTTTAGCTGCAGGATAGCCCCAAAACAAGCCAAAGAGGTTTAAGGGCTTTTTCGAGTGATCGGATCAAACTTCAAGCCAACCTGGTTCGAATCTCAAGATGGCACCAAGGCTTGTGGAAGTTCCCTTGGGTGTGTGTTTGTTTCTGAGTTTTAATGGGAACTTCAGTGTTGATGTAGATTCAGCATAAGCAAAGCAGATCCCAACACACTTGTTAATCAAATGCCGAACAGTTTCATACAGTTCTTGTTCCACATTTAAATTCAACTTAAAAAGTAGTACTAACAGGTAAAAAGACTGCTGCTGAGCCAAGATACATCACGTGTTTAATTTGATACATTACATCATACTAAGTTTCCAATGGGGAGATAGGAATTGGTGGGCTCCCTCTCCGGTTATTAATTCTGCAGAAACACACAGAGCTCAGCAAAGGGACACAGTCCCAAGCTTGCCACAGATACACAAACTTCACAGTTGAGAGAATATGAAGGTAAAAAGTGGCCTTCTGCACACTCACTTTCCACTGCACTCTCAGGTTATTTCCTTTGTCAACAGACCTAAAATCTGTTTTGTTTTGGTTGTTTTTTTTTTTTTTAAAGCTAACCACATAACATAAACAACAATGCCTAGTTTACACTGACAGAACTTGTAGCATGGTTTGTATAAAATAGTGAAACCAGCATCCCATGGCACAAACATGCTCAGAAGATCCTGAAATAACACACCAAAGCAGCACCCTGTGCCCCAGAGTGTGCTGCATCTCAAGGCTCTGTAGGTGCTGAGTCTTGAGGCTCTGTTGGAGCTGAGGTACAGCAGCTGTTACATGGTCCCCACGTGCTCCAGGGTGAACACAGGAAAGCAAGCCCAGATTTCAGTACATCAACGGACTCTTCTCACTTTCCTTCTAACATCTAAAAGATGTGTCTGAGTTAGTTGTCCTAGGCCACTTGTAGTGACTAAAGAGATGTTGGTGCTTAAAATGAAAGGACAGCTCCTCTTAAATGTTTCTTTCAAAACATATACTAGAATTCCTCTGCTTATGCTTTTACTTAATCATAAAATTGTATACCTCTGTATCTGTGAATGTAATTCCAAGGACAGTCCTTGATCTTTCTGTGGTTATTCCCTATTACACATTTATAATTACATAGAAATTTAACAAATGTAAACCAGCTTATTTTAACAAGGCATTACACGCTGCCTGCTGATAACAGACCAATTAAATCTCATTCAGAAATGTCTCTTTAAAGCTGTATTTGTACATTCCTATTTGTTATAATAAAAACGAAAAAGAAAAAATACATTTGAGTCATATTTCCTGTGAGTTCATCATACCCTGGCACATAACATTTGTGAATTTTATTCAATTCATTTAAAATGATTTCTAACACACAGGCAGCAAGTTAAGGACTGCAAGGAATTCAGTGATCACCAGGCATGCAAGATTTCTCAAGAGACAGCTTTCAAACCGCAAGTGAGGTATATTTTCCTTTAGGAACTGTACATAAAAAAAATTAGATCTAATGACTACATATTTCTCAAAAGAAGACAGGCTTACTCATGTTGTGAAATCAATTGATTCACATATCCTTAAAAGGACAGGTACTGTTCTCTGCAGAAATTCAGTCTGAGATGGGCCAAACTGCAGCCGTTCAACAGATTTCAGTAGCTTTAAGTCTGGCAGGACTAGAGGCAGAACTGTGTTTTTACTGGCGTGGCTCAGACCCCTCTCTGACATATTTAGCATGCCCTCTCCTTCATTTTCTCCCTCGTACTTGGGTTACTTTCCTTGCACAGGACAGCACAGACCCCACAGAGCTGCTGCCATCATCTTTGCACAAATACCGGGAAGGAATGAGGAAGAGGAGAACCCAAGGATGCTCCTGCACACCAGCTGCAGCAGCAGACAGATGTACTGCACTGAAGAGTGCTGGCGAGGCTGAAACAAATCTTAAAACATATGGTGAAGCCTTCAGATTTTTAAAATAATATTTTTTTGTCCATTTACCTTTGCTCAACACATGACTTCCTAATTATCTCTCCTCCTCCATGCCATCTCCGTTGTGGTTCCCCTTTCTAAATTTCATAGTTTTCTTCCCTTGCTGGTTGACTTCACTTTCTACTGCTCCCATCAGCAGCTCCACCTATGCTTTCTAACCCTCTTTATTCCATTCTTCCCTAAAACACAAATTCAGGTCTCTTAAATCCACTATCTCTGCTTCTTCTTCATCTCTAATGACATTAATTTCCTTTAACCACTTCTTGTTCCCCAGCAACACTAGGCTCTTATCCAGTTCCACTCATGAACATGTTGGTCATTCCACTTGCCGTTATTCTATAATGTTCTTTCTAGTCATAATTTCAGCAGTTCCCTCCTCCCCCCCAGCATTAAGTTTACAACTTTTAACACTCAGCTTAGTCTATAAGAAAATTGCTGTTATCTGGGGGCTGTAACAGAAGGTGAAGAGAACAGATACCACTGTTTTTTTTCTTAGTAAATCAGAATTACCCTGCAAGCTTTATTACCTGGGATCACAATTAACCTTTTATTAATCAGACTTTATAAAGAACATATCTTCATTTTCCAAATGAAGGAAAATGCTTCACTCAGTCTCCAGGTTTGATTTACAACCAGTAACACTGTGGACTCAACAAACAGAGACTGCTGACTACTGAGAACAATGAACTTGTTAGTTAACAGAATTAACAGTGCGTTGTTTAACTATAATGACAGCAATAAAACAGGAGATGTGAAGTTGATACAGTCACAACTGAATCGTAATGGATGAGATATTTACGGCAAAGCTGTTAAAACATTGAATAAAATATGGGAAGAGCAAAAGCAGATGTGATTTTATTCTTCAGAGTTGAAGCTTGTAAAGTATGAGATAGCATGAGTAATAATCACAGGTTCTAGTTCACAATGCATTAATAAATATTGATATGATGCCAGTGCTGAAACTTTCCAGATACGGAAATAAAGTGAGAAAGCATGCTTTTGCATTATGTATTGCTAAGTTTAAATTTTACGGCACACATGGCAATATATTCATTATGATATTACACGCCCCCCTACACTATCTCACACACACACACACCTCTTTATTTAGGACCTGAACAAGCATTCCGTTTGCCAGTCACCAGTGTTACAGCCCCCACTGCTGCAGGTACATTCCCCATAGAAGAACTGACAGGATGGATCATCTAAGTACTCTTTGTCCATTTTAATGCAGAATTATCCACCCAGGCTTTAACTCTTTGGGAGGAGACTCTGGGCAGATCCGGCTGACTTTGCTCTGCAGCCGGTCAGGCATCGCTGCCGGGGCTCCCTCTGATGGTGGGATTCCAGGGGAAACGCCTGATGAGCTACCCAAGGCAGTAACAACTTCCAGCTCCTCCAGCTGGACCCTACCAGCATCTCCTTCCATGATCTTACATAGCTACTGATCCCACGGGTTTAATGTAGGGACTTTTTTTTCCCACAGGGGTGGTATTTCTAGCTAGAAAAAGGATCATGACCTAATCAGACATCAGGTTTTCTGGCTGCTGTTTCATACACAAGTTAAGATAGTGTAAAACCAAAGTAAAGCTAAACAAGAAAAAAAAATTTACTGCAAATCTGAATCAGTTTCCTTCATACCTGCTCAGACACATTCATGCTGGCATGGCCACACTGCCAGCTAATGTGGGTTTGCACACATAAAACACTTCACAAGTCTGTACAGACCTGTTTTTGTTTTGTTTTACTTCAAATACATTAATCAGCCTAAATGACTACTGCATGACTAGAGGATAGGCACAAACCAACATTTTCTTCTTCCCACTGATTCCAGCATAACTACTTGCCTGCCTTCCTCCCCCTGGTTCGCAGAGAACACAAAATGTGCTACAGCAAGTTTGCATCCCAAGTGGATGTCATCTCTGCATGTACTTCCCTCGAGTTCAACCTACAGCAAGAGCAGGCTAAATAAATTACCTGATATTATACATCACATATTGTACAAACATGGAACACTGAAATTTCTTCACTCTTTGATTAGTACTCTGAAAGCTGGTGGCAATCATTTACTACTGTGCATGCTACCATCTGTATGAGATTGCATAATTACATAGTATTTCATTATTTTTCTAAAAATTTCCACGTTAAACCCATGGGAAAGGGGAGATATATACATATATCTCCATCCATTCTTTCCCAGAATGGATATAATTTCCCTGTGACTTACTACTACTATACTGTTCTTCATTAATCATCAATCTAAATCTCAAAAGGAAGAAACTATAACACCAACCTTCACTTCCTTGAATTAAAATCTCTCTCAAAGGATATCTCTTTCTGATTTCAAACCACGAAATAGATTTACGCTGGAACAACTTTATTTTGGCTGGTCAGATATAAGGAACTATGTACTGTGCATGAAGAGCTAACAGTTCACATCTGGTCTGGGACTCTCCTGCATTCATAATGAGCCTGATGCAAAAGGTGGGGGAGGAGGAATGGAATGAATCTCCAAACAGAGCACTCTTCGGATTTCTGTGCTGTTTAATGTAACATGTTATATACTTGTCTGTTGCTGCTAGAGTGTGCAGCCATCGGATATGGGTTCTGAAAACAGCTCTGCAACAAAATCCCCCAGGTTTTAATTCTGTGCTATTTGATTTCTACACTAATTCCTATCTTCAGCATATGGTTCCCTACTACAACATTTTTGTGTGGTTTATATTATCTTTGTACTATTTTGGGCCAAGGCTGAAGGGGTCACATCAGCGTGGTCCGACACACAGAGAACCCCTCCCACACACCTATGACTCACCACCAACATTATCTTGTCAGGAATTTGAGAGCCCCAGTTCAGATAGAACCTGCAGTTGCCATCATACCACTAAGTTGTTGGCATTTGTCAACTCTCAGATCTACTCCTTAAGGTTGAGTGATGATAATTTCTATATCCACCTGAGGCCTGACCTCCCTCCATAAATATCAAGTCAGGTTTGCATAGCTCATGTTGATGGTCCTTGAGGACCGTTGGAACCACTGTTTATTAACCAGTCTTTCTTTTAAGCTTCCTCAGCCAACGGTTCCTACAGGTGGTTATGTCTCTTCATCCCAGCATTCTGCATCACGGGGCAATATCCAATGCTATGTGAACAGGTTTCATTCTCTTGGTGACAATGACAGTAGTTCTTCATTTGAGTATCCTGCTTACCCCTGGCCATAAATTCTCTCCTGGGGTAGATGTTAGCTCTTAGTTGCAAAGCTTTCTGTGATGCAGGCCCCTCTAACATTCAATGAGGTGGGCTACTAATTATAACCTTTTCAGAGGTGATAATTCCACAGTGCTGGCAGGGAAGGCTGGTCCAATTCAAAAAGTCTTTCCTTCACCAGTTACAAGGCCTTGGAAATCGTGGAAATCACTACTTCTGAGACTGGGGTCTCACGACACATGACTGCTCCTGGGTCCCAGATTGACAGGATTCTCTCTTCCCCATCTCCCACTACAATCCATAACTCTCTAAACTCATTCTCGATACCTTCAGGCCGAACAACAGATGAGGTTCTTTTATAACAGAGGTTGCAAGCCTTTCAGGAAGGATTGTTCTTTTCTTGTTATGGAGTGTAGGATGACTGAGCACTTGTACTGATGGCAGTCTGTAGGTTTCTCAGAGCACAAACTACTAAAATTTCCCAATCAGACAGCATCTTGACTCAGGCATTGTAAAGTGTCTTACAAACTTTCATGAATGTAGCCTTAAGAAACATTCCGCTGTGTGTACAGCGAGATTCACACCAAAGCAATGAAATGGGAAACAAATTGTACAAATTGGCATCTGATGTAAACTGGCATCAGTCCGCTGCAACCAACATACCTGCATTGACTTGCATGAGCTAAGGATGTAGCCCTGCATCTTCTAGTCTAGCCTACACAGTAAGTCTCACCGTGGAGTTTCTGCAGTACAAAGGGAAATTGCAAGAGTGGAATAAGACCCGACATTGATGGTTTCTGCAACTGTATATGCAATCCAAGAAACTGCACTCAAATGTCTTTTCATTGTCATCTGAAAGTAGAGAACCCAAATCCAGAGCATGCTAGGGCACATCACGTTTCCTTGTGAGCAGATTTTGAAAACAAAGTACTAGGACCTACCTTGAAAACATCCCAATCGTTTCCCCAAATCTTCCTCGAGGCTCTTCACATCCCTAATGTTATTATGTGTTATCCTGATCCACACCTCTTCAGAATCAATGTTGTTATTGATGTTAAACTGCACTAGCTGATTTAGATTTCTATGACATATGGACTCCTGTCCACTAGGTACTCAGCTGCAACCACTAAACTCATTTCACTTAGATCTCAACTCTGAATAGAGTGTTAGGGATAAACGGTCAGTGCTTTAATGGTCATTTCACACTTCATCATCAAGTCATCCATTCTCTGCATATGCCACTTAAGTCTTCCATTCTGTTCCCTCAAATAGATCATAGCAAAAATGAACATGACAAAACAAATGTTGAAAAAAGCAACCTTTGCTTGTTGTTGTTGTTTTTTTTCCCTCTAACTAAATGGCGAATTGTCCCATTATACTCATTTCCAGCAAAATATGTATCTCCAGGACCTTCAGTGCAGCAAAGCAAAGCACTGCTACAGTCATCTTCTGTGTGGAGTGCTTCTGTTTTACATACTGACATGCATTTTAACATGAAAAAGGTCAGAGATGGAAACAGCACAGCTTGTTGCTGTGACAGCAGACATTTAACAGAAAGACTTCTGGACACTCTACAGTTTAAAATAATTTAGTAAAATAATTGCCATGATTGATTTTTCAGGTCCCCGAGTTCATACCACACACTTTTGTGTGACAACTCCCTTCAGTGGTGTTTTTAATTTCTTCTTCTTTTTTCTCCAGCAATGACAAGAAATGTATTTCAAATAAGTTCTGTGTTGTTGTCAAAGTTTGATCAGATTCACAAACTCCACTATCATTTGCTGGCTAAGACCAGTCTACAGAGCTGTTGCCAATGCTTTGTCGAAACAGCTGGTAGCATAAGGCTAGCAGAAAATAATCTTGTTCAAATGAACTTTTGATAGCCTGCTGTTATGACAAGCTAAGCCCCGTTCATAAGGAATGCAGCACTTGCTTTTGTTGCAAACACAGATGTTGCTACAGCAATGGCCACATCAGGACTGCACAATACATCTGCCCCTGAAAATAATCAGTATAGATATTACAAATGAAACCCAGACAGGATTATGTTTGAGGGAGAAAAGGAACTGTGAGATACCAGAGAAATAAGCAAAGCTGTTGAACTTGGGAGAAGCACAAAATCCATTACATACAACACCGCACAGCCTTGGAGTCACTTCATTTCAGCTACCCAATTTAGGCACAACAATAGGTACAAAAATAAACCCCACAGAGCTTATAAACTAGACTTCCTCCATAGGAAGCTCTTTAGCACAAAAAGCATAAGCTATTCTTACAGAGATGACCAGAATTTGAGACAAGCTGTCTTAGAGTAGAGTGCCTTCATCTGGACCAATACATCAAGTTTCCTGTGGCCACACATGCAGACTGTAACAACCCAAATTCAGTAGTGGTAAGCGATCATGAGAGGCCACCCAACTTTGCCTATGACTTGGTAGTTTGTGCACTCTTCTGGTCTGCACAATACAAGAAGCAGAAGGACCTAAAATTAGATTTTGCACTTTCTTGAAAAGTCTCCCTAATCACAGGACTGTACATAGCACAGCAAAGTGTGTAAGGCAGAGACCATCACAGTTGCTGCTTTGACCTGAGCTAAATGTGGTCTAACCTTTTTACAAACAGTCTGAGAAATCCAGGTTGACGGAAGATCTCATGGTCCTTAGGTTTTATTTACATAGCTCCTCACTCTTCGATTGAGAAACCAGCTTGGTTGGGAGCAAGGTGTATAACCCCACCATAGTCAGATTATTAACCTCCTGTAATAAGCGATGTCCCTTGCACACATTCACCCTTCTTAAAAAATGACCAGTCTGGTCTGAATCACAGTTCCGATTAGCATAAAGCAGCAAGAAGGAATCACATAGTAAAAAACAAAAAGGGAAAATTAAAAAAGCCAATACAATATACTAGTGGTAAAAACTAAACAACATTCGTTGAACATAGTATGCAAAGGGGTTAGAAATGTAAACACAGATCACAGCAGAGGCCTCTATTAGAAAGAAATCAAAAGGGATTTTGTTTTCATTTTATGTATAATAATCTGTCTTTGTTCAAAATAAAATCCCTACTCTGATCTCCATTCTAGACATTGAACAATGAAATTGGACATTTTTCTTAAATACAAATTTCATCAAGAGATAATAATTCAGTAAAAATCCCAGTAAATATCGAAAAAACCCATGAAAATGTTATAGCTCAAGTTTCGCTTTTCTTAAGCAGTACATGTTGGCTTACAATGGCAAAATGCTGTTCATGTGTACCCACATGAAGTAAAATGGTACAAAAAAATGACATAGATGGCCAAAACCTCTGTCTCAAGGCTCATACTGTGTTTTTAGAGAGGAAAAAATCTTTAAAAATAGATTTTTAGAGCATAGTCGAAACTGCTGTTTTAAAAACAACTGTAAGAGTAGATGAACTAGATCCACTATAAATAAAAACTTTTTTATATATATCTAAATTAAAATCCCAGGTCCTCATAATTTTGATGTTAGGACTTCAAAGGATGAGAACACCAGCTCTGGAATTTGCACATATCTCTCTTTTGTACCCAGAGCCTGCAAACACCAGACTTCAAAATAGCACAGGAAGAGCAGTTTGGATAGTGACCTCTCCTCTGACCATGAGATCATCAAATAACCCAATACATCATCTTGCTTTACAAACATAAACCTCAGTTGTGGAAAGCATTTACAATTGCATGTGTAAACGAAAACACGTGCCGAAGTGCTTTCCTGAATAGCAAGGATTGCTTGGAGACGGTATACACAAGTGTCTAGACTAATAGTAAGATTTTGTTTTACCTGCTTACACCTTGCTAGTCATCTCAAATGTGAGTCGGAGTAATATGTCCTCTCCAGTGACAGTCCCAGACCCCCTGATTTGATGTGATGAGGAAGAAGACGGATCAGCCCTTTCCTTGACGCAAGGCTGGTACATCCCTCCCCTTCTTCCTTACTGTTACCCTGCTTTTCACTCTATGTGGAGCATTTGCCCTGGAATCTCAAAGAGTTTCAGTATTGAATAGTTGCTTTTCAAACACCACACAAGAGCGGAAATATTATTGAGCATATAAGTACACATGTTGCACAAGGTTCAGCTCTGGCATTGGAAAATTATGCAACTTGCCCATGGTCACAGCATGTTCCTACTGGAAACACAGACCCAAGGCATCCGACTGCCACATCCCTGCTAAAGAAGCTAGACTGCACAGTCTGTGTTTTAAAGCTAAATTATAATCTGTTCACTTCGAAGACATAACACAACCAATTTGTGATAGCGTTGCTAGTGCAAAGTATTACTGATATGAAGCGCAATACTTAAATATGTGTTGAAGCATTTTACTTCTCTCCCATTCTTAGTATACTTAATTTTGACAGTTCTAAACAAATGTCAAACTTGCTTTCAATTTCCTCTCTCCTCCTCCCCACATTTTCTGCTGGTGGCATTACTAACCGAATTAAAACTTGAAAATAGCCTTAGGCTTTCTAACCACTTTTGAATGATATCAGAGGCTTTTGTCTATTTCAGAATATAAACTCAAAGATACAAATTTTGCCATATTTTAAAATAATAAACTAACAAGCATTCATAGCTAAAATAATAAAAGTGGGCTATGAAATGCAAAGAACAAAAAAGAAAGAAAAATGGATACCATATTGCAAAGGAAAAAGAGTTAGATTGTCATGAATCTGAAAGGAAATCAATAGGACAACTTTGGAGACCCATTTCAATCTGTTGTTGACATTGTTTTCTAGTAGTAATTTTCTCAAAATGTTAACAGTATTGAGTTTGCTTATTGATTCTATTATTTTTGACCTTGCATTAGTGTGGGCTAATCTTACATGCCATAAAATTTCCTTTCACTGCTAAAATTATTGTATGGCTCTAGGGGAAAGTTACAATCAGGTCACAGCCCCCTTAGGATTTTGATGAGCATGTAACCGGCAATAATGAGTTATTTTGTCTTTCTATATACCTTTCTGTTGTTTACATTTTATTACTGAGTTTAGGCAGGGTCATCATACAAATGATCAGTATATTGACTAAAATACCAAAATCATAATAAATTGAAAAGTAAACTGGGAGCAGCTAGATAGGTCTATCTCTACAAGAGTCAATAGCATAACCATATAGATAGGGAGTGAGCTGAAGGCAATGTGTTACTCATTCGCCTGGGGATGTGGCTGCCGAGCACACTACGGCATAGCCAGCTGCTGCAACATTTATGATTCGGCAGCAAAAAGAGCGACTCGACTTGTCTGCTATATAACAGTAAGAAACACAATATAACAAAGATGATGAGATTATGCTTACAATACAAATTTATGTCATGTATTCCAATACATATACCCGTGAGACCTTATTTTCATTCCCTTGTACCTATGCATTAATTACACAGCTATTGTTTTACTCAAGATTCCTGTATTAAGTGCTCAGGATGGACAGGGCTAAATTAATTAGCAGGTACTACATGGTTCCATAGTTTAGCACCATTACCAGTACTTAAACATTTCTCTGAAGATAAACCCACTTGTTTCAGGGAGGATCTTCTGTGACTCCTTCACACTGAGTGTCTGAATACCTCCCAAGTAAAGAAATGGGAATTTCAAGTTTCAAGCCACACTGAACTGACATCCAGTGTGCTATACTGGACATGTGTCTTTGTTAAAATACAGGATTGCGTACAAACTGCATGTACATTTGGGGCTAAACAGTTATTTTCGTAACATCAGAAACAGTCTGACATTTTGAGTTCCTAACAGCTACGGCGGCTGTTTAGAGAGCATCCAAACCACCAACAGTCAGGCTTATATCAAAAGGAGATATTTTGGATTCTGAAAACTCATAAAGGTCTAGGCATACCCAGATGTTCCTTCTAAAAGAACTTTAACACCAGAGAAAAGACACCCAAAGATAAGCTAAGTGCCCTGCTCGAAGGCTGCATAGTATATAAGTCCCCAGAGCAGAGAGCTGGAGAGAGATTTATTGTTTGAGGCTTTTAGCCTCAAGCTTAATTTTTAAAGGTATGTATTTCCCTAGAAACAGAATAGTTCCATTTAAAAGTCACAGGTGCCCTGAAGCTCTGCCTAGAAGATTACTTGAAGTTTCATTTAATAATGGGCTTGAAACTTGAGTCAAATTATTTATTACAATGGGCAATATTTGTGTCTGTTTTTCCCTTATGGTCATCTTAGGTGCTAAAAGGGCTCAAAAAAAATTAAAAATGATAGCAGCTTATACTGTTCTGCCAATGAAGGGTTTTTCTTTGAACCGTCTTTAAACCTGATATATAGTTCAAACCAAGCCTTCCATGTAATCCTAAAATAAAACAAGTAGCAGTTCATCCCAGTTTATCCCAGACTAATGTATCCCAGTCTCATGTTTTGTTTTTACAGTTTTGATGTCCAAATCCTGACAGTACTAATCACTATGGGAACACAAATATGAGTTTGCACAAAAACGCAGTAATTGGAACTAGATAGAATTTATACAATGGTTAAAACCACAGACTTTTGTACAGGTAACATTTGGAAAGTTATTCAAAAGAGGTATGAAAAAGAGCTGAGTAGAGATAGATTTTTTTTACTTCCTGGACGATTTGGAAAGTTCTGAAAGGTTCACCCTCTTGCTCTGCATCTTGTTTAGCAAAAAAACCTCAAATCCTTGTTCAAAAGAGAATACTTATGCAAAAAAATCATGTAAAAAGGAAGGAAGTTTTTTGTGTGTCAAAGTTGCAATTTTAAAATAAAATTGAAAAGAAAAAAGAATTTTTTAAACAGTGACAATTTCAAAACAAAATGAGAACTATGTTTCAAAAACCATCAAAACCGAGGTTTTGTTGGAAACAGCTTTTTCTCTCTGTCCCCATAAATAGGATGAAGTGACCACACGATTGTTGAACATTTGGGATTTTATGAATCAATATTTTCCCACTGAAAACAACATGAAACTAATTTCATTGCAGTGGTATCAAGTAATACTTCTTTACTAAATCATAAGCAATATGTCCATTTTTTTCTTAAGGAAACATTTTGCCTTATTCTAGAAACAGAATAACTATTAACGCTTTCTGTTATTTACTTTAAACAATTTAAGAAGACACTCTACTGACTACAAGAAGAGAGCAAGAAGTTGTGCAGTGAAAAAGTCTATTTTGCTGTTAGGTCTCTATTGTCCTTACGACTTCAGAAAACCGCTTTCATCCAACAAGCTGAAAATGCCATATACACTACGGCATAGTACTTAAATCCACTAAGAAAATACTTGAGCGCATACTTAAATATTATCCAGGTTGTCTAATCTGTATTGTCTACTTTGGTGTTATTACATTTTTGTGGTATTGGATAAAGAACAAAGGAAGAAAAAGTTGGAGAAGATTTAAAGAAGCATGAAGCCAAAATAACTTAGAATAGTGGACTTTTTTTTTTTTGACCTCAAGGGGGAAAACGTTTTCCAAGACCTGATTTGATAAACAATCAGTTTTGTTTCTCTGCAGTCCAGTTAAAAGGAATTTAAGAAATCAAAATACACAGAGAGATATTTACTCTATTAAAATTACATACGCATGAGTGTCTTTTGATTTTTTTGAGAACCCTGTCAAACACAGAGACTCAAAGATGAGACATGCCCAAGACAGTTATTACAAGACCCACCTACAGAAACATACAGAAGCCCTTACATTCAAGAATAATCATCATATATGGTTTCCTAACATGGGATTTTGAAAGGGGACTTGATATCGTCAGCAGTTTTACAGGCACCATGAAGTCCAAGTAGAAGTTGAAAGAATTTAGGGGACTAGTCTCATTTGAGCTATGACTATCTTATATGTCTGTGGCAGTGCCAATGCCTCTTAAAGAGAGCATAAATTACATTCAGTAACCGCTAAAATGTTTCCAGAAAACATCAGTGAGAGGCAATGAAACTTGAGCTTCAAAGTCACTTTGGTGCTTTTTTGAAACTGTTACAGGAATCTTTCAAAGCCCTCTAAAAGTCAGGAGAAACCAAGACACCAGCCTGAGGAGCACACCTAGTGACTCTATTTCTAAGTATGAATGGGGAGCAGTATACTTCCATGTGTGTGTCTGGTAAGTATCTGATAAAACATCTGTGTGTTGGATGGGTAAATTACAATTACTCTTATGGTTACATACTGACGCATCTGTCGCCTTCTTCTTTCCTGAGCAAAGCCTCTTCTAATTGTACCCCTGTACTACTGAGTAAGGGACTGCACCTTGCGTGACATGGGCACATTCGGGAAATTACTGCAGGCTATGATTTCAGGAGGAAGAAGACCTCTCCTTCATTCCTAAGGAGATTAGAAATGAGGGACTTCTCAAGGCCTGCTCCTATCAGCTAGCTTCTCTTCAGATTTTTGGTAGTTTCCTGCTGAACAGGCTATTTTGGATTCTAGTCTAATGCATTTAATTCTGCCAGATAGAAGGGAACTACTTATCCAAAGGGGGATCTGGACACTACTCCAAAATGTTGAAAATTTTGGTACAATTCATAAGTTTCTTTTCACCTATGGAATCTGCATCATCAGATGTGTATATGACTAAAAAATCCAGCCCTTATAGTTTCTTTGTTTCTCTGTGTTCCACAGCTCTAAAATAGAAATGTCAGGACTTTCCCACTCTTGGAAATCAAGTGCAGAAGCACATGCTGAGCACAGGGAGAGGCTCGGGTGCTGCAGGAGTGGGGTCGCAGAAGTCACAGCTTAGGACACAGAACAGACCACAGAACCTTTTATGGCCCGCTTCTTTGCCATTCAGAAAATGCTTGTTTTCTGCTGCATCTGTCCTTAAATTAGCTCTGAGCTGCTCTCTTCTGTTTGTTACCTCAGATTTTGCACAAATTCTACTCATTTTGTCTATTTCATCTCAGAAAGACAGAAAAGACAAGATACGAGATGATGTGTGCCTTGTGGAGGAGAACCAGCACATTGAGTGGTGGCCTTCAGTTGCTCCTAGGATTTATATCTCCAAAATCCCTTCTGATTCATTTTCTCCCCTTCTTGCAGGTTTACAAATGAATTTCATTGGGAATCAAATTGAATTCTGTGCTACCTGAGCTCTGCCACCAATCACTTAGCCGTGCTCACTGTGATGTATATTTATTTAGAGTTATACAATGCATTAACAAAGCATCTATCCCAGGTCTCCAAGGACCCGTTGCCATGTATCAGTCAGTATGCCAATACAACATAACACATGCATAAGTTCTCTAAACTGGTAAAGAGGTATTAAAACAAGAGATATCAGCCTTGGACGCACCAGTCTTTTTTCTATACTCCCTTTTCCTAGAGTGGTTTTAAAGTTCTGGTCCCTGAGCCCCACAGATTGCAATCCATAATGTATTTGCAAAACGCAGCAAAGAAACATCAGCTTATATAACCATTATTATGCAGTTAAATTTTAGTGTCCCGATAATGAACAAACTGGAAGTTTTACATATCAAAATGCAAGGGGTGAACCCCAAAGCCAAGGTATCCCATTGCAGAGAACTACCAAGGGCAGCAGTATCTCTTACCTCCACTCACTTTGATTCTAATATTACTACACCAAAAGAAGTGGTAACTTACATATGCACGTATCAAACAGTGATAAGATCAAAACTACTGCTTTATTTGCAAGCCAGACTCCAGGCAGAGCTATCAACCAGCACCAATGTGATAAAACTTCTGAGAAATGCCACAAAAAATGTCTGCTGTAAGAAACGAGAGGAAAGAAGAGTCTAAGAAAGCAGCTGTGGGTTCAAAAATTGTAGTAACGAGTAGTAAACAGCAACCACTGCATCTCCTTGTCAAGGTACAAACCTGTCAGACAGGCCTGATGACTGATAACATTCACTGTTGCTTTAACCCAGCAGCGGGACGAACACTCTCCCACCCTTCTGTAACACTGAATTCACCACAGCTTCGGTAACATCTAGTAACAGTTTTTCTTGCAAATCCTGGGACAAAGAGAGGCACAACAGAACAAGCCAACTTGCATATACTGTATCCCACTTCTTTACCCACGGTTGATTTCTTTGCTGAACATTCTCAAACATTCATTTGCATAAGAAGTTACCCAACCTGACAGTACATGAATGCACAGTTGGAGTAACTACAGACAGAGATGGAATAACTTCTTATTTTTGTGCATCTATTTACATCACCAAGTTTTCCCCAAATCTGGGACTGTTACAAGAATGACAACTTCCTAGCACACCTTTCTTTGTCTGCAAACTCAGTCTCTCTAGTTTCTGGAAATAGCTACTAATTCATTATTATCACTGACATTTCTTGCGATTTCATGTGTTTCCCTAGCAGTGCCTGTTTCCTCAGTTTCATTATTATCAAACAGCTCTGCTGTGATAGACTGCTGATCCTCATCTTCATATTGATTAATTTCATTTTCACATGCATCATCCTGATTTTCAACATCTTCAGCACAGTCTTCTTACAATGAGTCATTTGCAAGACAGATTTTCATTACTGGAGTCATCTTATGCGTAGGAATGTGCTGGACCAGTTTCAGGTACAAGGCCATATTCTGCTCAGCTAGATTAGTTTAAATTAGAAATGCATGTACGAAACTTAACGGAATTATTCAAAACCTCCAGTGGTGTAAGGAATAAATTGAATCTGGCCCACAGTGTTTGCTTCTCTTTGCCTTTTGGCTATGTCAGGGAAAGAATATGCCAATCATACTTGGGCTTGATCATTATCAATGTAATTAAAATGCAATTTATTTTTTTGGATTAATTTGTAGATTAAACAGAGTACTTTTATTATGTTTATCTCGGACATCTAAAATATTTAAGCATTTAACATTATCAAGTTAGCTAAATAAATCTTTAATTTAGTATAATTAGATTTGTTTAAATTAAAAAATGTATTGATATTCCAAAATAGTTTCATATTCATTTGGAACACTAAATTAGAACTTAAAATAACTTGTGCTTGTCCTGCTTTTTCAGTGTACAGGTCATGAAATATTGTTATCTAATACAACGCATGCTCTTCTATACATACTAATCCAGACCCTTACAACTTACTATACCATATCATCAGTCCTTCAAGCTCATTCTGGGAAGAAGAGAAAAGCATCAGTCCTGTTTAGTGGCTGTAGCTATAAAATGCTCTGCAAGGGTTCAAAACCAACTGGGCAATTTCATAGAGGGAAAATCCATCACTCCAGGTTTGGATCAGGATGTCTGAGCTGCAGCCAAGGGGTGTTTAGGGCAGTATGTGATGCTCCCCGATGCTCGGCCACTAGCCCTGCAGGCAGGGCACTTTCTGGACCTCTGGTGTGAACCTCGACATGAGAACATAATGGATTTAACAGAAAGATTATTGCTCTCTAATGCCCTTCTCAAACCTAGCAGCATAAGATAAGGTTGCCTTTCTTTTAATATGTGCAATTACAAATGTTATTGTAGGTCATAAAATTATCAGCTATTATATTAAGATACAGTTCTAGAGCCAAAATTCAGCTGGTAAGAGGACCTGGGAAACAGCGTAGCCAACAGAAACAAACTATATGATACACACAAGCCAGAAGCAATGGTTTGTTTTACATGTCAAAAAATGCACTCTTGGGATTGGCTACAGAAGCACCATTTCCCCTCTTTTTTGTGCACTTTTCCTTCACCGAGAACAGATTCCAGCCTTCCCTGAAGCAGACTGTCAACTTTGTCTGCGGAAAAGAGGAGAGAGAAGAAAGAGAAGGGCAGGGCAGGGCAGGGAGTAGAGGGAGAGGAGCAGCAAGCAGGCACTGTGAAAAAGGACCATTCTGATGCTGGATTTCTGGCAAGGCCACCCTAATTTATTTCATCTTTTCCCATTCTCTAGACTTCTTCAGTCTTTCTGAACAAATTTTTGGACTCTTTAAGCTGCTTTCCACATTGCACAAACTGCAGTACCCCAAACCAGATGTAGCTGGGCAGCACCGGACAGAGAGGAGGGATTGTTTGCCATGTCCTGAAGGTCATGGTCTTCTTTGTCTATTCCAGTTGCTTGTCACAGAATGGTATTGGTGACTTGCGCTCGCCTTCTGCTCAATCGATAGACTTGCAGAACCTGCTACTAAGCAGTTGTTTCCCTATCTTCTTTTTACTCAGTTGATTATTGGTGCTGAGGCACAGGACCTTGAATTTGTCTTTCTTGAACAGCATCCTTTTCTTCAGGTTATTTCCCCTCCTCATATTGGTTTGAATTCCAATCCTGTCTTCCAACATAATCACAACTCTTCTCAGTTTATGTCATCTGGAATGGTAATAAGCACTCTCTCTGATCCATCACACAGATCTTTAATAAAATATCGCTAGATCTACAGAAACCCACTTAATATATCTTTCTATTTCTACAGTAAGCCATTGATAAATATTTTTAAAGTGGGTTTTTCAACTAATTTGTATTTTTAGCTGGGTTATGCTGTTTACTGGCATGTCCACTGAAGCTCTCCCAAAATCCTGTGCTGAAGAAATGGGCGTATGGGCTTGGACACCATCCACATGGAATGGCTACAGTTTTATTTTGAAAGACAATCACTCAAAGTTTTGAGATGTTGGCAGTGAGCATCAGTATTTTCACCAACCAATTTTATGTCTTCCAGATGCAACAAAACAATAGAAAAAGCAGGATCTATTAGTTGTCCAGTTTTCTTCAAGCCTCACACAAATTAAAATCGAGTGAAATTATATTCCAGGGTTCTTTTCAACTCAGTCTTAATATGGGTACGTACACCTGTGCACTGATATATGTTTTCTGCTAAAGTCTGCTACGACATTAAACTGTGCATACACATTGAAAAGTTTAGAGCCAGTTTTACAATTTATGTGAAGGTGACTACAGAGCCTGTCATTTGCTCCCATAGCTAAATATGGGTCCAACAAATGATGAGCAGAATTTTGTGCTGATAAAGCTGAAGACAATTTTTCCAGAGACTTTTTCTATTTCTATATAGAGTAGAATATGAGATAGACTTATCTATGGACCATCTAATCACATTGGGATCAAAAGATCTTTGTTTTGGCTATACGCGTTTACTATAGTTATTTTGCACTTCTCTGGCACGGAAGGTTTAACAAGAGGTTAAGATGATGTAAGATATCTTAAGATTATTATTTTCCTCTCCTGCCAACATGGCTAAATCTCTCTCCTATATCCACAAATTTGTGCCTGTACTACAGGTGTATTTCCATATGTGATAACATCCACATTTGTCACATTTCCTCTGGAATTCTTTTTGCTGCCTCTTATAGTAGTCAGTCTCTAATTTTAGGCAACTCTTCTCACCTGACGAACCAGCTCTTAAAAACCTCACTTTAAAAACCTCTTCCATAAGTGCTTGCATTTTTCATGAACACTGGGTGCATCTGGTCGCAAGGACTGTTTCAACATCAGGAAAAAAAGCTTAACGTCAAAAATCCTATGCTATTAACAGATCATTTCATTCCATCAGTTTAAAGAGCAGGACTCAAAAGTAGCACATTAACCTTGATCCCTTAGCTTCTCTATGCAGCGATCAGCAGAGCATCAGGTTCTTGTGGGACACAGTACCTGTCTTGGCTTTACTGAGCTAACTCACAGGGAGGACAGTTTTATGAAAAACTGAGATCCCTGGAGAAGGGTGTCAGACTTCGTGCAGACAAAAAGCTGGCAATCCTGTGCACATATCCTTCTGCACATCATAAAGAGGTGATAGTTACCATAGTGTTTATTAGACTGGAGATTTTTCATGCTTCTGCGGCATCCAATAACTGTTATATGCACTAATGAATGACTCATGAAAGGCTATCAGAAGTAAGCCGGAGCATAAAGTAACAAATTCAAAATTCAAAGGGAGCTTCAGATTTGCAGGCAGCAAAGACTTCTTGCATCTCTCATGCACCCAGCAAGCTTGAAGCATCCCAGTAAAGGACCAAACGCAGCCTGCTTCACAATAATGCCAGGGAGATGGTACAAAACAATAATTAGAGAGACTTTGCCAGCTGTCCATATTCTTCCCTTTCAGACAGATGCATTTCATAGACTACAAGATAATGGTCCTAATGTGCCATTTGAACCAAATATCTACCTAGCTTTAATTCTTCAGGCATAAAACTTCACATTTTCAAATTACTGCTTGGATCTTATAAGATAAATGTTTGAGTATCTGAAGGAAAAGGAGGTTGTTCTCAAATCTCCATTTTTTTCCCAGCACAGTCCTGTTCAGCCACATGAGTCTCATGAGGACACCAGCAAACCTAGTATGTGACTGAATATGCACACACCCAGGCTTCCCAGCATCATTTAGGAGACAGACTGCTCAAAGGGGACACAGATTTTTGTTTGGGTAACACATTTACTATTATAATGAAGATGCCATTTGCATGTTTCTTCCTAAAAAAAGGGTTGATGTTGCCTTTGTAATTCTGTGTCTGTTGTGTTTAACAGCCTGGAAACACAAGCAAGGTAATTTTCAAAATTTACCCAGAACCTCGGTGTTGCAGTCACTGCTGAGGAGCGGGATGCATCAGTGGCCAAGCGGCCATGACTTCCGCACCAAGACATTCTCCTCTCTAGCCAGCTGTTCACCTACAAAGCTTTACTGAACTGCCCCCATTACAGCACTTCTAGCTGAAGACAGGAGCGTCTTAGAACAGGGACAGTTATCAGGGAAGCAAGAAGCTCTACAGCCCATAAAAGCACTGTAATAAATTTATGGAGTTCCTTTTGTCACAGAAATACAGGACAGCATCGTGCCTTCTCCAGAGTTGGCCATAGTCCCCTTTCCTCTCTGTATTAAATATAACCACCCTCCAAATGACTGAAATAGCAGAGGAGCTTCTCTTCCCCCTTGATTTTCTCTAGGTAATATAAAATTCAGCATCCAAGGTGCTCTTTTAAAGGTAGGTTACCTGCCGATGAAAATAAGAGTTCATATTTGTGCTGACAATAGTGGATGATGTTAGTACTGTGCTGCCTGTATTAAAAAACCACAAAACACCAAGAACAAAAGATACCTTTACTTCCTCACTGGAATTCCCTCAGTTCGAGTCAAGGACATGTTTCACCACTTCAGCTAGCAAACAAATGCTATCACACCCCAACCGAATTGTGAATTGCAGAGCAACACCCTCACTATTTTCACAAAAAGGCATGGAGACTTTTATAACTGGAAAGACTTATAGAGGATGCTTTTATTTCCCTGAAAAGAAGCAAGCTTGGATTTTTACAGGAAAGATCCATCCTCTGTGGCCCCCCCACACCTCGGAGCTGTTATTCCTTCAGTACTCCCTGGAAGATCTCTAATCTTTACAGTCAAGCACAAAAGCTGCTAATATAAATATTTGCAATACTATCATATGCTGGAGAGTCTTGAGTGATGAACTGTTCTGTAATTTGCAGCCCACTAGCTGTGGGTGCTGTTTCCATTATACAGAAGGAATGTGGTAGTCTGACAAAGTATTAAACAACAGGAAGGCTTTACACAGTGCTAAGTATGGGGGTTTGCCACTTCAGAGCAAAATACTACAACGCGTTTGTACTACTTCTAATAAGACTAGGATAAGTAAATCAGGGTCACCAAGTGGACTGTTGCAGTGAGTTATGAAAGTGAGAGTAACAAACTTGAATTTACAATGCATGCCCTTTAGCTAAATCTGAGATTTGTTGCAGTTATTTTGGCCTTATTAAAGTATAATATTAACATCCGTACAAGAAAATTTGTTATTCCAAAGACACTTCTACACCAAACAATACTATATTTAGAGACAATAACTATCCTGCATTGCATAATCTGGCATTTGTGCCACAAGGGAGTCATACGGCATTATTCACTAATGACAGAAAGGCTTCTGGCTCCTTTTCCTGGTGTAATAAATATCTCTTTAGAGTAAACAAACTAGAGGGGGTGTACTGTGGTACTGTGGAACTGGAAGTTTTTTGGCTTGGGGTTTTTTTTTGAATTGCAAATTAGTCTGAACTCTTTTCAGTCCTTATGATCCTTATTACTACTGATGTGATAGGAGTTAAACTTTATCAAACTTTTAAAAGGTGTTAAATTTTATCAAACTTTTAAATCCAGTAATAAATCACATTCAACTACCAGATCACTACTGAAAATTCAGCTCGAGCTTAGGTACAAAGAGGGACCTGTTACCTTTTGATGCCCTGTACAAGTTTGGCAAACTCAGGCTAAGGGGATGGGGTACCTGTAAGATCAAAATCATCACCACAGACTGTAAGGACAGCATGGATTTAGGCTACTGCTTCTTCAGCAAGGGTGAGATTTCACCACTGTTCCATGACTGGACTGGTCTTGGGCTACAACACACTATGAATCAACTGTTCTTGGCAAACCTAACAAGTTCATTCTTTTCAGGAGATTTTGGCAAGTAGAGTGCAATTCTTAGGCACCATTCTTAGAAGAATAACATTGGTTAAACAGTAGAAACTAAGCATTCAGGAGGAAAAAAAAGATTTTAAACCAATAAGCTGTACATACACCTATAGTACCTAAATCCCCAGTGCGTTAAAAAAAAAAAAGTCTGCCCACTTTCTTCAAACCGTCCAGGAGAAGTGTCGCCTTCTGGTTTCTCTCCCCTTTGTGAGAGATTCAGCCTTTTACAAACTTGCCAGAGTAGATCTGATTGCCTGTGTTCTTTTTCCTGTCCTAGTTAAAAGTAGTTTTGTCAGTTTGATGATTTTTCCTCATTCTCAGCTAGGCTAATGCTTTGGCATTGGTCCTTAACAACTAAATGGTTTGCAATAAGATGGCCTGTCACAGACATCTCCTGCATGAGCTTTTTTTCTGTATCCCCAGACAGTCAATCCTCTGTTATGTTAAAGCAATTTGATTGTATGAAACAAAAGACAAAAAAATCCAAGCCCCCATAAAAACAACCACGTAGTTATTGCAGAACAGTTTCAAATCCATCAGTGTCACCAGGGATCTGGTCTTTCCAGTGGGTTGATTCACAAAGTAAAAGCAATTGGCATCTCCAAGAGATCCCCAGCCCAGTACAGTGCTGCTCGCTGCAGGTGCACAGCCAAGGGGAGCAGGAAAACAGGACAGAGCAAAAGCAAGAATCACCCAAAATCTCCAAACTGCAAAAAAAGGTTCCTCTGCAAAAAGCTTATTGGAACAACAGGCTGCAGGTATCTATGAAGTTAAAAGGGTTTGCGGCTTTGAATCACAACTTCTTGCTCTCTCTGGCACAATAGTGCTCCTAATTCCTCGCTTTTTGGCATTTCAGCCCCCTCCATCTCTTTGCTCCCCAGACCCCTTGGCAAGCTTCCTTTTCAGCCTATGAGATGTTTTTGAGGAATACTAACGGGTGGTGATGGGGTACCCAGATTAACCGCATTAGTGACTCACGGATTCCTCCCCCTCAGAGCGCTATAAGGTGTCCCCTATTTGTGTGCCTTGTTAGCTTTTGTCATTTTTCCTTAAAGGTGCCTAAATGAGTCTGACAGACATTGAATTTATGTCGATATTTGTAATGAATGGAAAAAGAGGTCCACACCTGATAGCAGCTAGCCTTTATCTTCAGAAGTTTTGCACAAATGCAAAGATCCATTCCCAAAAGTATAGCTTAGTAAAGTCTGTACTTCAGCTCTCAGGGGGCTGGGAAGATAACTCGTGTAGCTGCTTCTCATTAAGATACAAGTGAGCAATAAAATGGAATGCAGAAAATTAAATCTCCATGGTTTGTGGCATTTTGCCATTTACCTTCAAATTAAAAAAAAAAAAAAAGGCATGAGAAAATGAGAAAGAGAAGAAACCTAACCAAAAGACCAAGTGAAATCATGTGGCAGTGAGTAACAAAAGCCAAACATTTCAGAGCGCTGATCAGTGCCACAGCCCTTCTCCCACAGCATCCCCAAAAGGCAGAGAAGACATCCCCACACCACAAACCAGAGACTGACGAGTCACTCATCTCTGAATTTTGTGGAGTTTAGGCTAGAGAATGCCATCCAGACTTTTCTTTCCCCCTAAAAAAAGGGCCTGTTAGCCACTTCTTTTTACAGAAAATATTTCTAGAAAACTGTAAAAAGTATATTGCTTCCTTTTTATGGAGCAGAACTGCTCTGCAACAGGTAAATACATATGTTCTTTTATATTTTTCATGCTCTGGATAACACATCAAGGCATTTTATAGACATCAGGTCAGCACTGACACATAACCTTCGAAAATGTCAGCTGCACAGAAAGTAACAACCCATCTCAACTCTATCCAAACGTAGGAAGTGAAGACAGATTCTGCATCACATCGAAAGTTCACCAGCCCTTTTAATAGGCAGAACACAACTATTTATACTGAATTATGGCAAACCAATTATGATGAAACAACTATAAATGACGTAAGCACAAGGAGTTGACAACCATCCAAAATGAGATCTATTATAACATCATTTTGCCCATTCTGTGTGGATGCCGGGGAGAAGAAAAGTAAGGAAGCCCACAAATAGATGAGTGCCTCTGTCTTAGATCTCTTTCCATTCCAGCTGTGAGAAGTCAGGGTGACTTCAGTAAACACTGGACCAGAAAATAAAACCTGCCACAACCATTGTGTGAGATTGCTTCAGGCACAGTTTATTTCTCTTATCATTAACAATGCATATTCTGATAAGACACTACCATTGCAATCTGCTCTAAAAGCCCAAATTAAGATTCCAAAAATTTTACACATATTGGCAGACATGTATTTTATACAAATATGATTTTCCAGTCAGGTCATAACACCATCTTAAGCTCAGAGTAAATTTTTGCAGCTAAGTTATAAACCCCTGAAAGCAGCATTTTATAATGGAAATGCTGATACAAGCTTAACCAGAGCAGCAAGAAGAGTGCCATACACTATAAAAATAAAAGTGAATCATAAAGCAGTTAAGGTTTGATTACTATAAAATACCTGGCCTTGAAATTTTGATTCAGACTTTTTTTTTTTTCAAATTACTTCTCATGACCTAGAGATACTTTTTGGACAGATAATGTCCAGGGAATTAGATCAAAGATCCTTTTTGCAACTTCTGAATACAGCACTAATGTGTTCGATGGTCTCCTTCGAGCATAAAACATAAGACTTTGAAAGTTATTTGGTTTACTTGTAAATAACAGTGTGAAGCAGAGCTTGCAATTAAAGAGAAACTTCTCACAATTAAAGAGAAACTCCACTCCAGCCAACCAAAATTGAGATTTGTAGGAGTAAACCAAAAAAGAAAAAAGGAAAAACCTCCCAAGATTTCAAAGATGCCTGGTAGGAATATTTCTTAATTGAGCCATGCTTTAGAGCTGCATGGAATTGTTCTTATTAAAAATTAAATAAGAACAGAGAAGAAGAACATGGGAGCTTTTGAGAGATTAGAGCTTTGTAAGATTTACTTAAAAGGTTTCTATTAAACTTCAGGGGTTCTTTTACGTATAAAAAACTCACCTACACAAAACAGTCTGAGCAGCTAGGGTTCCAGCTGCCAAAAACCGCAATCAGGTGATAGGGAAAAAGAAAAAAAAAAAAAAAAGAAAAAAGTCTTTCTTTACAATAGAGTAGCAACGCTCCTGTTGAATCCATGCGTTTTCTTTGTTTGCTAAATAATCAGCATACTATTTTATTAAACTCAGCATGTTCATTTTCAACCTACATTTCTTCCCGATATTTCTGATTTAACTAGTTGAGAACGGGCTGCTCCCAGTTGCCACGGTTCCTATCTAATTCAATGGGTTGGATCTATTTCAAGAAGTACACACCCTAAAAGTTTCTTTACACTGACTATGTACTATGAATCGCAACATCCACAGGGACCAGAGATATAGTATCTGTGGTTAAATAATCTGCTATAGGGTGAACAGGATATAAAACGTGGCTGAAAGATCTTGCTGCAAATGCAGGCCCCTTCTGGAATTTTATCACCTTTCTTCAGCAAAACTGCAGGTTTGCTTTGAAATCCTTAAATATGCCACCTGCTATCTTATTTTAGAATCCACCTGCAAAAATGTAGCCTTAAGATTCATCAGATGGGGACGAAAAAAAAAACCACACATTCTCAGTTCTTTGGCTCCCATCTGTGCTAACCCTGTCTTCGCAAGTGCACCTTCTGCACCATGCCAAGCTTTCAAGTATTGGCAGACTTTGGGGATTTCACAAATGAAACACTTAATACTTCTGGGCAACCTGAAGAGCTTTGCTGATCTTTGTTCCTATTATGCTTCTAGCTCGTTCAAGTTGGCTCATGGACCAATTTCCCATTAGGTTTTTATCAAAATCTCAAATGACACATTCTCAACCCATTCCCCTCTTTGCAAAGCTATTACATGTTTTAAAAGGAGCGACTCCTGACTCCCATATAACTATCAATGATCATAGGAAATTTAAAAAAAATGGTAGCGAATGTAGCTTGGACTGATATTACGGATATGTGGAACTGAAAAAAGGCTGTTAATTAGCTCAGTACATACTAATGTAATAGCCATGCAAGCTTTATAGCTTGTTTTAGTTTGAAGAGGTGCAACTCTTAAGATAAATCAGAAATTTAGAGAAGATTGCTTGGGGGGATGGGGGTGAGGGGGGAGAAGAGGAAAAGCAAGTATGATGGCTCTGCTTCAAAAAGTTTGAGCACGCTGGGTTTGGGGGGTTTCTGAGCTGCTCATCCTGCCTTGTTTCAGCAAACCCAGCAGCCTGCCCGGTCACAGACCCTCCCTCACTCAAGGGAGCTTCAGAGCCTCCAGTACCTTTCCCTGTCCCACATTCTGATATTAAAACGCTTTATTAGTGAACTATTAGCAAACACCATGCACTCAGTCTCTTTCAGCTTCCACTACAGCAGTCTGAAATCTCCACTACAGGGGACTGAGAGGGTGTGAAGAGGAACAAGTGGTCAACCCACGTTCCTCCCAGAACTGCAGCAAGTGTGGTGTGGGCAGCACAGAGGACATGGAGACCGCCAGGCCTGGTATTTTCAGCTCAGTAAGGATTTACTACTTGATCTTTATAACCACCATCCCTAAAATACAGAAATGATTAAAAGCAAGTAAGTGGGAATAAAAGGATACTACTTCTGTGCCCAGTTCTTCTGGGAACTGTGTTACTTCTGCAGTCAGTCCTTCTGGGAACAGCATTTCAGAGCTGTTGGCGTGCCTGTGCTTTTTAGAGACTAGAGCCAAGCAAGAAACTGGAATTAATAATTTAATCTGGAAGTTTAAGCTTTTTTATGTTACATTTATGTGCAAATTATGGTTTGACTTCATTGTCTTTTAATTCATCATAACAAATGCTCCGAATTTTAAATCGTGAAAAAAGGATGAAAGTAGAATGTAAAATAATTAAAAGATAGGACATGGTTAACAAAAGAAGGGAGCTAAAGTTAAGCACGTTAGACGAAAGCTTATGATTTAATTCCGTAAAGAGGACAGAAGACACCAAGATGTGTTACATAAACAAAGACCAGACACTGACAGCTCAGCTGTGCAATACAGGGCAGTGCAGCTTTAAGGACCTCAGCATCAGCCCGATGCTGACAGAGCAGAGAGAATTTTCGCAACAGCAATCAACGTATTTCACAGGTGAGAAGGACAGAATGAATGTACATAGAAAAATTTTTGAGCACATGGCAAGTGCAGCCAAGGGATAGATAAGAGAGGAAGGGTAAGATCTCTCTTACAATTATTTCCTGTAGAAAGATGTAAAGAAAAGGAAAGGAAAAAACACGAGCAGCTTAAAATGTATAACTGGGAATAATGTAAACTTCAGGATTAATATTAGGAATTAGAATTAGTGTGCTGTGAACTCTACCAGCCAAAAAAAATAGCACCACAAATTAAGATGATCTTTACCACTTCCTTGCTAAAGAAACAGCGTGTCTAGCCTGGAGGAATTTAGTCCTTGTAATAAAGAAAGAAAAGGGAAATAAACACAAACTAAAATAAACCCCTAAACTCCTCCTTATGGTACTATACACATTAACTCTTAACACCATCAAATACATGATCTTCATATGCAATACTTATTCTTTTAATATTGTATTCCTGCTTTCAGCATAACTGCCGTAATTATTGTTTTCAATGAAATCCAAGATTTTCTTTATGCACGCTACTTTTAAAGGGAAAGGTATGCATGCTTATAGAACACACATCTATCATATAATTATATTCCTCCTCCATTTTAATATTGTGTGATTTGCCTCATATACCTATATGAATTTCATACTGCAACTGTTATACACCATAGCATGTAGTATACAAAAATCACTTTACAGGAGTCTGAACAAGCCTTGAGTAAACTCGTACAAGATCTGAACTACGTGCAACTAGGCTTTTGGGCTTCTTTTTCATTTTGTTAAATCAGTACCCTGCTAAAATTCTGACAGTTAATCATCTTATCTATTTAGGCATTTATAAAGGTCTCCTCAGGAATTCTTCTATCCTGGCACCTTAATAACCTTTCTAAGAATTACACTACACAACCAACAACACAGCAAAGGAAATTACATTTTCTCAAAATGCAAAACATTTTCTTAAAAGAATCTTCAAAGGATTTTTAGTTTTACTTCAGCAGGGGAGGCTGCCTTGTGGTTCTAGAATATTAAACTGTGATTTCGACATAAGAGCTCTGCTCTTCAGTATTAACTCACACAAGCCCCTCTAAAGCTCTCATGTATCTTAGTACAGAACCAGGATAACTGGAGAAACTTATCTACGGCTTAGCTTCCTCTTTCTTTAATTAGAGATTACAAAATTGTCAATAATTTACCAATACTGGTCTGAGCGCGATGTAAAAAGCCTAGATACAGTATAAGATATGATTAGAAAACATCATCATGTTTTGAGGAAAATCTCTTACAGCCCATATCACCACAAAAAATTACTTTTATATAGAATTTTTACCCAAGGACATATTTTTATCATAGGTTAATTGCAAAAATATTAATAATCAAAGATGAAATAGATCAGTACATATTGATATGCCAGACAGGGACACATAGGTATATTTGTCTTTTTCACTGTGTACAATACCAGCATTTCTTAATTACTGTTTCCAGCAATCAGGGACTACACCAATTTTGTCAGGTGATGGTGTCAATTAATTAAGTGTTGATTAACAATGAAATCCAGTCATAGAAAATGTAAACAATGAAAACAGCAATGTTTTGGGGAGTTATTCAAATAGTAAGCTTCTGTGAACTTAAATATGGTTTAGCACATATTTATTGTAGGGGCTATGCTAAAGCAAACCTCCTTCTCCCTCTAACTTTGCGCTCCCTATTTAGGGTGATCAACTGCTCTGTCAATGGTATTTAATTGTTTACTGACATGGCATCAGCCTCCAATCACTTCCAATGCACACCAAAATAGCACACATGAAGAGAATCTATCAACATTTCATATATAACAGATATAAGTCTAATGGGCAAAGTCTCCAACTGCTGCTGCCATTCATTTTGATAAAATACTAGCCATGAATAATTAGTATTCATTTGCTCTAATTAAGGAATATAGATAATGGAAGCTGGATTTAGAATAGCGTGAAGCAGTTTTCTGGGGCTCATCAGGCTCAGGTCATGCCAGATCCAACCCAAGACGTGGGTGCTGCCTGCACAAGGTGGGCACAAGGCTGCCAGCATGCCCTGCTTGACAGGACGGGACCCAGGGACAAAGCGCTACACGAGGAATTATGGAGAGATTTCCAACAGCAGACACGGACTGCAGTATTTTTCAGGTCCTACACTTTCCAAGCACCAGATTCTGTGAATTATGCCTAAAGCAGAAATACAGTACTACAAGTACAAGTCAGCATAGCAGATGCACAGATGCTTTTCTTTGTATGTTATTATGCAGCAAACTTGTGTATGAGTGAACAAGTAATATATGTATCAGGCAGAGAGTTTTTACAGCGCTCTCTGGTTGCCAGTTGGGTGCAGATGATCTTTGCCTGGTAGCTGGAGCTGTCCAGAGAAGAGATGGAGGTCTGCTTTCTTGTTTGTCACTGCATCAGTCTGTGGCCATGGATAGACTTGGTCAGTGGTTTTGCTCATCTGTTTACTCAGGTTCAAGGCACAGAGGAACCATCACACAGACACTGCTGAAACTAAGTTTCAAAATCACTGGAGAGATTCTTCTTAGGAAAGGCTAAATATAAGTGCCAAATTACTGACAGACTCCACTGGCCTAAAGCAGGCATTTATTTAAAGAAACGCACTCCCCTATGGATATTGCCAGGCACAGCTGGGCAGTCCTGTTCTCCTGAAACACTATGACCGTTTTCCCTTACTCCTCCCATTAATTCCTGCATCTGACAAAATTACAGCTGTCTTCTCTGGGTTCAACCCGTGCATTCAGCCCAGCAAGCCCACCAACCCTCTGCTATTGCATCCAGGCAGCAACCACTGACAGCTACTCAAAAAGAAATTTTCAGGCAGGACAAGCACCTATCTGCCCAAACAGAATAACAGAATGGTAGGGGTTGGAAGGGACCTCTGTGGGTCATCTAGTCCAACCCTCCTGCCGAAGCAGGGTCACCTACAGCAGGCTGCACCGGACCTTGTCCAGGCGG
>Ga0065711_1027001_pt1 | contig 55784 bp, 40 predicted proteins | sample Hoacrofraction12_FD_59098 | JGI IMG/M metagenome (GOLD analysis project Ga0065711, IMG submission 59098) | Hoatzin crop microbial communities from Cojedes, Venezuela - Epithelial fraction 12 v2 (version 2) | ecosystem: Host-associated > Birds > Digestive system > Esophagus > Crop | place... | reverse complement strand
GCCGGGCCCCCACGGCAGCGGGAAGGCCCCGGGCGGGCCGGGCCGCGCCTGCCAGGGCCGCTGCCGCCGGGGGGAGGGGGGGGCGGGCTCTCTGTCAGGGCATGATCGCGGCGCACGGCTTCTAAGGCCAGAACGCGTGAATTTGGCCGGCGTGGGACGTGGCGCAGCGCGGCAGGCCCGTGGGCCCGGGCGGGACGGAGCCTTCGCTCTGCCGGGCTGCGGGGGGGTGCGAGCCAATTACATCCCCGTTAATTGCTCCAGCTGTGGCCTGGAACGCGCGGCGCGGACGCAGGCGTCATTTGCCTCGTACCTCTCATGTTGTGCTGCGCGTGAAGACAAATTCCAGTTTAAATGACTTCTCCCCCAGCGTTCGTTACAGCGGACGTGAAGATTGTGTGGTTTCTAGTTGTCAGCACCGGCACAGTACGTCCCTTTTGCCGTGCAGCTGCGTTTCAGCACGTGCCAGCGCGAGTGGGATGGGAGAGGAGCACGGACTGTCCCGTCCATTCCCGTCTACCCTGCTAGCCACAGACTACAGCTGGCCCGGTAGCAGGTACAACTGGAGTAGGCTGGCACCGCTGAAGTAGCGCGTAGAAGCCTTCTGGCTCTACGTCACAGAGGCGTGAGCCGTCCTAGAGAGGAGGGTGAGAGCGGGAGGCTGCAGATTTTCTGCAGCCGAGTTACCCGTACCGGTACGACTGGGGATGTTGTCCGTGGTGCTCAGCTGGGCAGGAGCTGGCGTGGAGACACCCTCCCAGGTTTGAGGCTCAGAGCCAGTGCGGAATATTCGGGTGTTGGACAGTGCAGTTCTTCAGCTGTGCAGTGTAGGCTCGTCGCTATGGTGACTTTTGTCTTTAACGTGCATCTCAATTACGCTTTTTAAAAGCTGTCAGGCACACAGAAGCCAACAGTACAAATTCTAAATAAAATCCACTGCAGTTTGAGCGGAGGAGGTGACGCTAACACAAAGTAGCTCTGGAAGCATGACCTAAAACGTGTGAAGATCCTGTCTGCCCCACTGTTAGTGGAAGTGTTTGATTTTTCACTTTGCTGTCCACAAATCCTAATCCTTAGCATACCATCAATTTAGTTAGCGTTACTGCAGCTGCATTTCAAACACGTAGCACGTCAGCACTTGGGTTGCTGCGCGGTAGCTTGCCCCCGGCCCCAGGTAAGATCGAGGGGAGAACGGCGCGCAGCGAAGTGCAGCCGCCCTGGGTTTCCCTCGTGCTAAGAATTCCCGCACGGAGTGCTGGAGAGCAGCTTGGCACAGCGCTAGCTGCTCGTGTTTCGCTTGGATGTTTATACTCGTTCCAGATAGGAAAGTTAGAGCACTAGGATTCTGAAATGCGGGTTCGCTGGGATGTTGTTAGCTTTTTAAAATCCCATTTGTGTAGTAAAATGGCGTCTTTGTTTCCTGTTCTTGCAGGTTTCACGATTGCTAGGTGCTTTCAAAAACCAAAAACAGGTGACCAGAAGTTTTGGTAGTGCTGTGAGTATAATAGTACCTTTTTTTTTTTTTCTTTTAAGAAGTTTCTCAAGAAAAGGGTTCCAAAATTTACTTTTACAAGATTGCTGTTGTTATTTTTACATTCTCAAAAAAATAAGGCCTAAATAAGTGAGCGTATATATTCTTAATGCCGTGCTGGATTCATACTGGTTAATTACTGTCTTTGACAATTGCATATTAAAGCGTAAGTGATAATACAAAAGGGCCTAGCAAAAGATAGAAGTGGCATGATAACTTTTCACAGAATCTGGACATAAGCCAGTCTTCTGAAACTCATCCGAAAACGAGCAAATGTCGGGCAAAGTAGAAACATTGTTGAGAAGCTTCTAGTTTTCTTTATTTTGCAAACTTTCCTGCAAGCACTAGATTTACTTTACTGCCGCTTTTAGAATACCTTGCATCTAAAGTTCTGCCTCTCAAGGCCCTCTTTAAAGTACTGTAGACACTGAGTGTGTATTTCCTTGTAGAAGTTTTACCTTCTTTATGTGTATGTCTGTGAAGTGCCCACGGGCCTTTCTTTTCAGTCAAGGTGGCCTTGAAAACTGCTCGGGCAGAAGCAGGGCTCAGCACCGCTACATGGACCCTTAAGCAGGACTTAATTTTTAAAGAGGAACCGTGGCTTTTCATTATAAGTTTTGTAGAACAGCTAGAAATGAAACTGAAGAGTCGCTCATATCTTACACGGTATAAAAAGGACTTAGACGGTGAGGCACCTCCGGTTCGTTCGCACCCTGTTACTGTTTCAGAGGAAACGTTCTTTGGCTCCGGTGGAGTCCTGCTGTGCTGTGAAGCAACAACAAAAGACACCACAAAACTCAGCTTGAGGCATTCCATCGGTTCTGTGCTCGCACGTCAGCGGTGCTCTTTTATCTGAAGTTCTGCTTCTGAGCTGTGCAGTTTATTTCATCTGTTTGAAAATGATAAAAGAAACAAGACTGAGAATGTGATGGGTGGAAAACAACTTGATATTGCTAAAAATGGGTCTGAGATTTTTAGGAAGGCACTTGAGAAGTTGAGATATGCATGAGCTTTTTTTTTTTCCCCCAAGGTGAATGTAGCCTTTCATAAATCTAGTCTTTTCTAGCCTGTGTCAATATTACTCGGCACGTTGATAATATTGGAGACCTATGGGTAACGGAGCTGTAACTAGGTGATATCTCCTCTCCAAATTTCAGGAAAGCATGCTGAGATCATGCATTTCGGGGAGTACTGAGCAGGAACCTGCCTTTCAGGTTAAACCTCGGTGTTTTGAAATAGGAATAGATAGTGGGCAGATTTTTAAACCATTCTCTCAAATCATGTGCACGCTCCCTTTGGAAGCAAGCTGGGCATTCTCGCTTCTGTCCAGTACAGTGTCTTCACTGTGAATATTTGGTAACTGGAACTTTGATTTCTGGTAGTTAACTTGGTTCCTGTAACACGTGAAAATGTTTTCTACGTAGAGAAGAAGTGTTCATTTGTTGTACTGCTGATACTTCACCTAGGTACAAACAGTAACTTTAATCCCAGGAGATGGCATTGGACCTGAGATTTCTGCTGCTGTCATGAAGATCTTTGATGCTGCCAAAGTAAGTCATGTTTGTCTTGCTGTAAGCTTTGTAAGTTTAAGTACAACGGCAAGTATTCAGTAGGCGTATTAAAAATGTTTTCTCTTTAACTTCCAAAAGATCAAGTCATGTTTAAGCTATTAAAACTTCTTGACAATAGAGAGAGTCTGAAGCTTCAGCTAATAACAGATAAGATTGTGATACCAAGGCAGGGCTTGAAGCTGTTAGCTGGCAGAGGAGTGGAGAGTTGAGAGCAAACACTGTGTTTAATTTTTGCAAATGTGAACTGAGTATATCACATGAAATCATCTTCTTCATGTAGCAAACCTGAGCAACTGATAGAGGATTTTCTTCCATTCCTCGTGACTTCCGGAGCAGACGAAAGTGTGTGTGAAAGGACTGGCCTATTCTTAGAAATCATGCTGCGATTACTCTGCTGCACTGCCAAACACATTCACTTGAGTGATACGAAAACAAAGTATATCCAAGAGCTGGTTTACTGCCTGCCTGAGGAACTTCACCAACATCTGTCCGGTTTCCTTGAAGGGAAATAGAGCTCTTCAGGGAAGATGCCTGTTAAATTGCTCCACGTTTGTAACAGCCCCAAGGCGTGTTCCCTTTCTGTTACAACTATCCGACTTAGATTTGGAAAAAGTGAAGTTCTCTTTAATTATGTATGAAAACCTTGTAATAGTTTTGGTTGTTTCTGGGGAGTCAAGCAGGAGGTGTGGAGGAGTAAAACCTAAGTTTGTGTGTGAGTGCACACTTCACAGGATTTGTTTGTTGTGAAGGGGGTTCTCTAGTATGTTGCGCTTACATGGGCTCTGTTTGCTTGTGCAAGCCTCTGTCTTTTTCCTGGTGAAATGCCTGGGTGGCAGCCTGTCCCCACTCAGCAGATTCCCTGCGGTGAATCCAATGCAGAAGGCATTGTGGAACACTTGCAGATTTTCAGTTAGGTAACAGATACCTATCTGTGTTCTGTACTGTCCTCCAGGCAGCAGGGGTGATGAGTTCTCCATGAATTCAGTTTTCAAATGTCTCTTCTATAGAAGGACCTCAGCAGCTCTAAGAGCTTGAAAGCAGTAGCATGTGTATTCCAGTCCTAACGATTTCTGCGTCTATGACGCCTAGGGAGGCATCTTATGGTATTCATTCAAGTTTATGATAATATTTTGCTCAAACTATTTCATTTTTGCTATTTCATTACATTTTTTAAAAAATTGTTTGTCAGTTCAAACATCTCATGTTTACTTTCACCAGAGAAAAATTGTTTAGGAAGGCCTAGACAAAAGCCCTTTTGCACCTTGTTGTGAAAGGGAAGTTAGAACTTGAAGCAAAAGTCATGATATTTAAGTTAACATAGAGTAAATGTGTTTAGGCTCCTATTCAGTGGGAAGAGAGGAATGTTACAGCTATCCAAGGACCGGGAGGGAAGTGGATGATACCTCCAGATGCCAAAGAATCCATGGATAAAAACAAAATGGGATTAAAAGGTACTTTGGTGGTTAATACAAAGATATTAAATACTGTTGTTTTTATCGTGAGTCTGATTTAAAGCCAACGTCCTTCACCTGCAGCACAGTAAAATGGCTAACTAGAGGGGACAACCTGTCAAGTTGTCTTCTGTAGTCTTAAACCAGTGCTGCATTTCAAACCCGTCTTCGAAATATGTTAAAGGCAGGTGTTACTACCTACTGACCTCGGGACTCTTGTGCAGAATGCATTTCTAATGCAGCTGATATACAATAGTATGTGATAACTATATATTGCTAATGAATAGTATCTTCTGATGTTGCTTTCCATGAAGACCGTTGTAACAACTCCTGTTCCATGTAAGGGTCGCAGTTTGGCCCTTAAACAGCTGATTAATATCGCTGTGTACTACACTTGGTAGCACAGAGAATCCCCACGGCATTTCAGCGTAAGTGTTCAACAGGAATTTGGAGATCCTCTGTAGGAGTTCCACTTTACCTAGAATTTCAACTCTAAAATTCATAGAGGGGTTTATCTTCTCATTTGTTCTTGTGTTTTTCTCTCTTCAGGGCCTTTAAAGACCCCAATTGCTGCAGGGCACCCATCAATGAATCTGCTTCTGCGTAAAACCTTTGATCTCTATGCAAACGTGCGTCCTTGTGTCTCAATTGAAGGGTACAAGACCCCATACACAGATGTGAACATTGTCACAATTCGAGAGAACACAGAAGGCGAATACAGTGGAATTGAGCATGTGGTACGTCGCCGAAAGCCTTGTGTTTCTGGCAGGTTTTCTGTCTTTCATGAATGATAACTTTGCCCATCACAGTGGACTAGTAGTAAGAGGTTGGGTGGTGTTTTTTCAGTTTGCTACCCATAAAAAAGTTATTTTATTGTGAAATGCATTGTCGAGACTGCCTCACTCAGAATTCTACTGGTGTGTTCCAAACATTCATGCTACGGACTTGAAAAATGAGCTCACACTTTTACTGTCAATGCAACTACTGTCTTTCTTTCAGATTGTTGAAGGTGTTGTGCAAAGCATCAAGCTGATCACAGAAGAAGCTAGCAAGCGTATTGCAGAATTTGCTTTTGAGTATGCCAGAAATAATCAGAGAAGTCACGTTACTGCTGTGCACAAGGCAAATATTATGTATGTTGACGCTTTTTTTCTTCTTGAGAAGAACAACAAATAGCAATATGCATTTAATCATAAGTAACTTTTAAAATCTTCCTCAAATGTATAACTTCTGTTGATGCTAGTGGGAGTAAGTAAAATGGGCAATACTGACCCAGTATTGATAGGGCTGCAATAATTACATACTGGTGTTTTTATTAGCAAGTTTATAGTAATCCTGTGACTTTCCTTGCAAAGCTCTTATATTAAAATTAGTCTTAAACTAGGAAAAAGAATTTAGAAACTGAGGATGAAAATGGCTACTGTCTTTTACAGTTTCCAAGCCACTTTGTACTGAACTGAGTCATAACACGTGTGACATTATGTGACACCACCTTTACAAACTCAGTAAGCCTTTAGTAAGTGAACACGAGTCATTCTGAGAGTTAACATATGCCTGTTAAACTACTGATACAAAAGTATTTTAGGAGGAAATTTAAAAAGCATTACTTCCCTGACTGTAATATATTTAAAATATTATTTATATTTAACATAAGGGATAATTAGTCACAAATTAAGTTTCTGCACTGTAGTATTTTTATTTAATCCTTATTTTATTATTGCATGCAATTTTCTGTATCTTCACTATTGCTTGCTTACAGTAACTGCAGTGTTCTCTTGCTTATTTAATTGCAGGAGAATGTCTGATGGGCTTTTCTTGAGAAAATGCAGAGAGGCAGCAGAAAACTGTAAAGATATTAAATTTAATGAAATGTATCTGGATACTGTGTGTCTGAATGTGAGTATTTATAGGTTTTAATTGTGGTTATTTTTGAGTTTATATTCTTAAACTTAATGAAAATATTTTCTTCTTTCTAGATGGTTCAAGATCCATCACAATTTGATGTGCTTGTTATGCCGAACTTGTATGGTGACATCCTCAGGTATAGAGATTTTAGTTTAAACTAACCCAACATGTAAAGTACTGTTACTTTCCAGGCAGTTATTCAAGTTATATGCTAGCCAGATGGGTGATGATTTTATGCATCCAGACTTGAAAACTTGATAAATCGGTCTTTAAATGGGAAGAAAGAATGGTATTATTACGGTTCAATTATTAATATATTGTTGGGAGGGGCTATAGGATGAGAATGTGCTTCTTATTTTTTTAAAAAGTTTCTGTTTATGGAGGCTATGAATATCTTTCAGATGGGGCAGAAGAGAAATTTCTCCAAATGTGTGAAGAATTTAGTGGCTTAAATTGTAAGAAAGAACGCTTAGTTAGATAGTGGGGAAAAACTTTCTAATCTTAAGCACTAAAATAGATTGTGCAAGATGACTGTGGGGCCGTGATGCTTATAGCAAGCTAGCCATACAGGGAAATGGTTCTTCGTAGTCACCAAAGAAAGAAATGTGTGGCCTCTTAACTTCCTACCAGCTCTTGGGTTATGTATTGTATTGTAATTTTTCCTTATCTTCAAATTAAATTTCATATCGAATGACACTAATACCAGAAGTACTTGATGTCTTGAAGACAGAACCCATCAGCACACATTTTCCGTTCTGTAAAATGTTTAGGTAGAGCGTAAATTCAATTAAATACTGCATGTAAAATGATGTTTCTTAATGTGAACTTTTACGCGTGTAACATGACTTTGCTTCTCCTTGCGCCTCTAAGGAGGGATTGAGAAAATAGCCCAAATCAGAATTTGTTTGAAAGTTCTACAAAGATGTACATCTTAGAATCCATCTCCTGGTTTTGTACAGATAATAAATGTAAGGGTAACTTACATATAAGAACGAAAGCTTGTTGAGCGGCTCTTAAAACTGCACTCTCTCTGCGATATGGCTGGCTGTCACCTCTAGGAAAAATCAGACTCCAGCTAATGCTTCCTGCTTTAAGGATCGGTAGAGGAGTCCGAGGGCCCTCACAGCAGCTGTTACGTTGTTCACTAAAAGTGATCAAATCAGAGGAGTCTCACCATCAGTACTATTTCAACTCACTTTACCTAGTTTCAGTATCACCAATTTTGAAGTTCTCATAGAAATTCTGTAAAGAATTTCATAGTTCTAAAAATCCTCAATAAATTCGAGTCTGTTCTTGAAGAAGGGCAGTTTTGTCACTGGGGAAAGTCTCGCCTACAGTGCTTTATTAAAGTGTGAACATAATGCCAAACAGGGTTCTTGGCCTGAGTAGGCAGAAAATTTCCATTTAATGAAATTATTTAACTATTAAATACTTAAAGTGACACATGTACACTGTATCCATTTTTTTCCCCAGACTTTATACAAGTAAAGCTAATTGGTTTATTTTAGCTGAAACTTAAAATACTGTTCTGCAAGGTGATCCAGACTTTTCTGCTTGTTAGTCCTTGATTAGCCAAGTTGTAGGCAATGAAACAGTGTGCTAAAATGTAAGAGTTTTAAGAGCCTTATTTATCAGTACGTTCAGCTGTGAGGGTGCGGTATGATGACTGTAGGCACAGTTTGTTTGTCCTTCCCCATGTTAATTTTGGAGGAAACCAAGTGCAAATGGCTTATGGCTGATGATCTGCTGATGTCAGACTCGTGACTTACGGGCTGTTCAATAAAGAGAAGGAGAAAGCTCGTCTGGTGTCACTTGGTACGTGTTCCTTAAGCTACACGCAGTAAACTTTAAAGCCACTAGTAATTCATCTCCCGGAGCAAAATTCTTCCACCTTTTTTTAGAGGGACTTTACATATGAAAAGCAGTTCTGTGGCCTCTTCAGAGGAAATTAGACTTCTGGATAGTTACAGGGAACTGTATATTACAATTTTTGCTGGTTTTTGAGACTTCTACAGGTATTCCATGCTTTGAGTACCTTTTGTTGTGCCGGTGTCTTAATCAGCTTTAGTCTAGTATTTGGTATTTCTTTTTAATTTTCCTTTATTAAATTTACTCCTTCTAGTAGTTCTACAAATTTTCAAATGTTCCAAAGGAGTACAAGTGGCTAACAGCATCTGTTGTTTCCCAGTATTATTCTCAGACTGCGTGGGTATATAAAATAAGTTATTGTTGCAATAAAATGAGAAACAAAACTATTTTAATGAATATTTTAATGCATTGCTGAGAGGCAACTGTATATGGAAAAACTTGTGAGTTTTCATGTTTGTTTGCGGGGTTTCTTCCAGTGACTTGTGTGCTGGACTGATTGGGGGTCTTGGAGTAACACCAAGTGGAAATATTGGTGCTAATGGCGTTGCGATTTTTGAATCGGTAAGTCTTCTTGTGCAAGGCAGAGTAGTATAACTACTTTGTCTCAACTTGAGAATCTAAGACTTTTATATGACATACAAGGTGGCTGTCATTTAACAAAGTTCTCTGCAAAACTGTTTTTTACTGTGAAGATGCTGAAGCTTTACCCAGAGGGAGTAGTTACACATAGTTTTTTGCTTGTCCTTTTACTGATACTTTGTTTTCCTTCTTTTTCATAAGATAACTGCCCTCTGTGAAACAGAACTTGAGGGGCACCACTGGGAGATACTAGGTGACCTAGTTCCCCCTTTCTGATGCCTTTGAACTGAATTGCTCTGGTCTTTCCTATCTCCTTTCCACTGACTATATCACAGTGAAGTCAGTCCTATTTTAACATGCTTGTGCACAAGGACTACATTTCGGATTGCCTGCATACACTTGAAATGCCCAGGACATTTTAATCAACGTTCTGACATCATAACAGACAGAGTCACTTTTATTTCTAGGTCCATGGAACGGCACCAGACATTGCAGGAAAAGACCTGGCAAATCCAACTGCCCTTCTTCTGAGTGCTGTGATGATGCTGCGTCACATGGGACTACACAAACATGCCACAAGAATTGAGACAGCTTGCTTTGATACAATCAAAGATGGAAAGGTAAGACGAGGGTGTGCAAATAAATGCAGTAAATTAAAATCATATTCTATCACAGCACAAATTGACTTCGAACATAAACACCAGAACAGTGGATGACCTGCTGTGCTGGCCTAAGGATGAGCAGTGCCACTGTCCTTCCCTGATAGCAATTATGTTATCTTTGGTGGTATTAAATCTGCCTGGCTTAGTAATAAAGATTGTATAGAATGTAGCATTATACAGAATGTAGCATTCCTTGTGTCTCAGTAATGCTCATCTTAGATTTCCACAGCTTTGTTAACTCTAAAAGCTAGAACTGGATGTCTGTTTTTCATGGAGGGGATTAGAGGTTTAAGTGAGCAGTGGTATTTCAGTTGTGGTGTTTATAATGTACAAAGCATGTATATTTAAATCTGGATCCTGAAGTGAAGGACACTCATTTGCCCTTCACAGGCTTAATCATCCACTTTTTGTCTATAGCGTTTCAGTCCGGACTGTAATACTTCTGCTCCTATTTTTTCAGGTCAATTATTTTCTTTTTTCCTCCTAATTGCTTTCACTCCTTTTTGGACTACAGTAGGATATCCTGGGGAGGGGAGGGGCCTTATGCTCTGAAACCTGACTTAAATTTGTGCTCTCAACGGTATTGGTTCACTTATTTACTTTGATGCCCACCTTTTCAAAACATAGGTGGAAAGATCCTGACGATTGCAGTTAAAAGAGGATTATCAGTTAGCCATGCTGGTTCAATTATCTTGGGCAGGAGCATAAGAAGCTGCTTTGTAATTAAAAGTAACAAGCATGCTTAAACAAAAAGCTGTCGTCATTTCATAAGTGGTCTGTTTGCAGCTATCTTACTGTGTGTAGGAGCCAGTTAAAAAAAAAAATCTAAACTTACATGTGAATAAAGAGGTGCTTCTGTAAAGTTTCCATTTACTGCTCTGGAAATGAAATCCTCCATCTATCTGCAGGTCAGTAATTCTACGAAGATAACACAGTGCGACTTTTGTGACATGGCTACTTGTTTACTAGTTACTTACAATGTTATGATTAAATGCTCACAGCAGAGAGAATCTTTTTAAATCGAAAAAAGCATAATGCAGTTAAAATGACAAGATCCTAAACTAGTAACCTTGATTGCCTCTCATGCTTGCTATTCCTGCCTTTCCTCCCTTCCCTCCGGCCATTTAATTAAGATCTGTGTGTGTGTCATGTAAGGGGAAAACTAATGAAAACTATCTCCTGGACTGCTCTAATCTAGCTAGGCTGGACAAGCAGTGTTGCCCACTTTATTTATTGTACTATCTTCATGCTGCCAGACAGGAGTTGTACTTGATGAAAAAGTTTCCTTTAACTCTGCATTTTTCCATCCCTTAATTAAACTAAGCAAACTTAAAGAACTGTTAAAATGCAGCATTAAGAGCTATGTGTGCTTTTTCTGTGTGGGTTTCCTTTAAAAAAAACAAAACAAAACAACCCCCCAAACCTTACTGACTGACTCCCAATTAGTAGCCTTTACACTGAGCCTTCGTACATGAATTTTACTTTCAAAGGACAGACGACTTTTTGAAAACTTAAATACTTGCACTAGAATGTGGCCAAGGGACTTTGGAGATCTTTGGCCAAACGCACTTTCTTCCTGTAGTTCAGATGAAATCATGCTGAAATCTGGAAACGTAATGCTTGATGTTCATACTCAGGTTTTCTCTACTTGCTCTAGTCTGTGTAGTCCTTACTGATGAAGGCTATATGGGATGCGGAAAACCTCAAACGTGACGTATTCCTCCTCACCCCTATTTAGTATCCGTACGCAACACATAAGAAGAACATACAGAACTGTTCAGAGACAAGACTAGCCCCATAAAATGTTTTAGTAATACTATTTTTTCTTTCTTTCAGGTCTTGACAAAAGACTTGGGAGGTGGCGCCAAGTGTTCAGAATTCACAGAGGAGATCTGCCGCAGAGTACAGGACACAGACTAAACTTCTCATACTACTTGTAATAACTCCGAAAGGACACATCACACACAGTACAGTGTATGTAACCTGATGCCATATGCGTGTGGTTTGCTTGTCTCTTAAGAGAGCAAACTTCTTAGTTAGGGGCTCTCCAGTAAAGACTTTAGTCCAAATGGCTACAAATGATGCGTGTGCCTGCTTTCAGTGGACTTTTCCAAGTGCGTTGTCTTATTTATTTTTTTCTATATCTGGTGAACATTTTTATGTAAGTGAATTCTTTTATTGCTACTGTAACTGTCTACCATTTACCATTTCAACCGAGGTTTTTACTTTCCGCAAAGAAAAAATTATGCAAATAAACTGACAACAGAAGCAGTGAAATGTAAAAGCACCTTCACGGTTAAACCTTACTTTATTGATTCTACTGAAATGGAAAAGATAGGTTTTTAGCCTAACAATAGCACAAGATGACCTTCATAAACAGAAACGGGTATAAAATAACTTAAAATAGCAATTTCATGTTAAAAGCAATGAAAAACCCCACTTTAGATACTCTGGTAATTCATTAAATATAGCTTAGCCCTCCAAGGGCATGAGTAAAGAAATGCAAAATTCTAGAGATTTAATCTATTTCTGTATTTTAAAAAACTTACAACCATTAATAAGCAAGGGGCGAGAAATAATGTTGAAATAAAATTATTTTTCAAATCTAGATGGCAAAATAATTCTTACAAATTTTCCTCTCTGAAACACACTTTACAATGGAGATCTAATGAGTAAATGATACAAAATTACTTCTGCTGTATACTGTGAGGGGAAAGTATTAACTTTGCAAATTTATACTAAATAATTTCATGACTTCTGCTAGAATGCTTTTTGTGTTGTACTTTTAGGCATAGTCTGTTCAGTGTGTCTTACTGTATTGACTAGTATTTTTTTTCTAGAAACTCTGAATGTAAGGGACTAGTCCTAAATGGATTAAGACAGATCAAAGGTTTGGCTCTGGTGCCTATGTTCCAGAAATACATTTCATCCCTATTCAAGGGGATCTGAGACTATTTTTTCCGCACTCGCTAAGCTTAATGGGTGAAAAAGCAACTCTCTTCCCTCCCTTCATCATCCCATACAGATTGTCATATGAGTCATTCCAATCTGCGTGTCTTAAGGTATGCTTCCATTAGTACACCCTACAAGAAAATGTGTATTTTAAAACTCATGACTATAGCACAGGATTATCCCTACTGCCAGAATTAAGCTTTAAGAAGCCTGGTTCTATTAATAGATACTATTTATGTTTCTTTCTATTAAGACTGCTTAAGACTGCTTAGGCTGGTTGTTTCAGAAGTAAAAATCAATTTTGAGTAACAACTTCGAATGTTACTCTATAAAGTAAGCATCCCAGCTTTTTTTATACAGTCTACCAACATGTTGGAGGAGGGACAATGAGCTTTATTCCTTGTGCACTCTGGCTTGGGTGAATAGGGTGACATTTCTTTCTGTGTTTTACAAGCTGCTGCTTCCTTGTTTCCTTCAGAGTAATAGCGTTAAAGAACTTCTGAATTACTGTTACGCACAAAGTGGGGAAAAATAAACTCTTCAAAGTCCTATTGCTTGTTTTGTTTTTATAATCCTAAACTGCTATCTCGTCTTATGTGTTGAGCTGATTGTTGATACTTGCAATAAATCTTAAGTCTAAGACATACAACACTGGTAGCTGAACTTTCATGGAAACAGTACCCTATTCTGCATGATGTTTTTGATCAAGAACAGTGGCTGCAAGACTGCCAGCTTGTGTTAGCCATGATAACACTCTGCCAAAGATCTCTTACTAACAGCAAACTCTTCAGACAGCTTTCTGTTAAGTACGTCCTTTACATAATACATTTTTTTTTAATAACGGAAAGAAAAAGTGCAGCTCACATTTGTCAGTTAGTACAATGTGAGTATTGAAACACACAGATACACACTAAACCCTTTTGCTTAAAAAAAAAAAAAAGTTCCATAAACAATTTTAAAGAACTTTCTGTTCTAAATAGCACTTTAATGTGAGAGCTCCTGTATTTGCTACTTTATGTCTTTCAGTCTTAGGGAGCTATTCCCCCAGATTCTTTGATTATTTGTTTTTAACAGAAATAGTAATGCTTATTTCAACATGGATTTAAGAAACCATGAGTTGCTGTTTTAACAAAAGTCTGAATTCTAGCCACTGTAAAGGAGGAAGAGGAGTGTCTTTAGATTCTGAAATGTTGTGTTAGTGAACAAAAATAAACTTCTCTGACAGGGAATAAAACAGCCCTTTTGATTTTTTTTTTTTTTTTTTTTAATTATGACCTTTATCACTAGAGTGGTATAACAGTTTCACTAAGCAGTGCTGCTAACTACTGATCTACCAAATCATATCATGAGCTGCAGGGAACATCCTGTACAAAAAAAACAAAGGAAGCTCACTGTATGAAAACTTCTGTCTTTCAGTCGAGAGGAATTAATTAATTATACCTGCTTTACACAACACAAGAGGATGTTTTTCATCTTAATCATTTAAGGCATAAAGTAAAAGCAGTATTAGAAAACAGACACACTGTGTAGATGCTTCTGTAAAAAGAGGACAAACGATCAGGTGAGTATCAGGAACAACTAAACTGACACAGCAGTTTTCCCAGTGGCTCAGTTCAATAGACTACAAAACCAAAAGAAGCATAAATCTTTCCTTGATTAGGAAGTACTTCCTTTAGCTCACAGATCCTTCTTAATGCTTGGATGATAGACTTCTTATTCTTCATAGAAGGAGTTTACTTCATTGCTGTATTTCTCAAGCACGGTGAGCCTTTTCAACTTCATTGTTGGACCTTAAAAGAGGGAGTTAGTCACAATAGCACAAATAGGAACAAAAATCCTTACTCAGTCTGAGCTTTATTTCCTAAGATTTTCTGTTGAAGAGCCTGTTTGGAGGAACGTCTCCCACTCTGTAAGTGTAGGTACGTGCTAAAAGTGAGAAGCAAGCGTGGTGCGTAAGTTTGCCTCCACATATGCATGAGGACTTCAAAGGGAGCTGCAGGTAAGAGGGTGATGACTGACAACTACTTTTTTCATTAAAAATAATTAAAAGGATGATGTCTTTGAAAGCTTTTAAACAATTCCCAGTTTATTCAAAGAGCCTGGTTATGTGCTTGGGGCTCTGTTGTCAGTCTTTCACTGTCTTGCTTCTCTTTTCAACAAGAAATTTTCAGTATTATTACTGGAAGTTATTAATACTATAATACACAAGCAATTAACCAGAATTGTTCATTTAATTGCCCAAAGCAATGTGCAATTTAAGTACAGAGATATACTTGTAAATGAGCATGGATTGATACATATGTACACAGCAAAAACTCCAATTTTTGTACTGTAGCACATGCTGCGTAACGGTTTTTTCCTTCCTCTCTAGTGGCTGTACCCAGAATTTGGCATAGAAAACTGTACTTGAGTACTCTTAGATCAACAGCCTCTTTACTGTGCGTATCCCTCCATATAAATCAGGAAACCTTACCTAGTTCTCCCCCAGAAATGGAGAAATCTCTTGGCAGGACTATCCATTTTTGAATACAATGAACCCTATTAGTAGCATTCTTGTTGACTTTGTTGATGCCCTCCTGAATGGCCTGGTAGATTGCCTGGTCTTTTGTAGCGACAATCTCTGATACTTTTGTGGCTTTACTACCAGTCCTCTGGCAGAAGTCTCTAGCCTGCTCGGTGAGAATGTCGGTGGGATCAGACGTATCTGGGTCCAGCACACTCTAAAATATCAAATGAAGTGAATCATCAAATGCTCACTCTTACAAGGCATTACATGTTTCTCTCATCAGATCCTCCTCGACTAGTAAGAATCACTAAGACTGAGCATCAACACCCAAACATTCTGTAAGCCCAACAGAACATAAAGTGCAAACGTTTTAGAAAAAAAGTGATTTCTCAGTTAAAGTGTATACTGCAGCAAAGCTATTAATTGTTTTGTTCTGCAGTCATCCTTCTTGTGTTGTATGAATAGAACAAATCATAGAGAAATGTTTCTGTTGCAAAGTTTGTGTTAGAAACTGGTTTTGCCCATAACAGAAAAATTTTTTGTCTTTGCTCGTCCGTAAAAATAAATCCTATTATTGTGTTCTGCTACAGAGCCTTCTCACTCTTTCAACGTTTCTTAATTAAAAATTTGCACTTACATATAAGACAATCTATTTTTTATTTATAGGAGGAACAGCAGTAAACATGTAGATGTTTAGCAAATCATCTAATCATAAGGAGTTTAGACCATCAGGATTTGCTCTGTATTTGCTATGTATTCTTTTTTCCCCACTAATGTCCTCCTGTCTAATTTTGGGTCTTTTTACAAACAGTTCAAAATTCTTCCTTGTTTTGTTAGGTGCAGGTGTATAATTTCACTGAAATCAATATTAAAACTGGTGTACCTTTAGGGTCAGCAACATTGACAAAAACTTCTTTTTATCTCCAATCACCATAGCATTACTGACAATTGGGAGTTCTTTTTTAACAGCATCTTCAATTGGAATTGGAGGCACATTTTCACCTCCAGCTGTAATAATCAAGTCTAGGCAAAAAAGAAAGGCTATTAGTTGAATTCAAATAACATCGGGTTAATGTCTGGATCAACAGATAATTTCTACATAATCCAGAAAGAGGTCAGTTAGTTGCAAGGCACCGTTGCATAATCTGGATTTTTTCTGTGAGCAATCATGTCTTCCAAACTAGCAGAGGATTCACTCTCTATTTTGCTGTTGCTATCTCACCAGAAAGTAAGTTCATTGTTAACATCGTGATTAAAACTAATTCTTGAAGCCACCAAGAGGGGTCAGACAAAAACAAGTTACTACTGCAGGAAGGCTCCTAAAAGCAACACGGAAAGCAGGGAGAGAGTGTGAGGAGGAAGTCAAGATCCAAGAGAGGAAGTCTGCAGTGGAAGTAGTGATTCCTGCCCTACTTTCAACATGCGGGGAATATAATGACAGTCTAGAATCATATTTTTAAGGTTTGCAAACAATGGTAGTGATACCTTATTCTATTGACAAAGGAATGTACATTTTTATTTGAATGCATTCACTCTGAAGTATATTATGTATATTCATTGGAATTATTACCAATCTGAGCATTACCTAAGTAAATTCCAACTCTTTTCTTTCATTACACTGGTGACTTCTCACTGTCCTCAAATAGTAGTCTTTGCAACATTTCAGAACGCGCTTCAACAAATAACAAGTGGTATACCAGTCCTTCGTGTAATAATGCCGCTAATTGTATGTATTAAGGATCAGGTTGGTACCTGATTCCCTCTTGGCAATAAACTTCAGTAGTTTCGATGCAATGAAGAGAATACAGCACCCTTTCAGCATTCATAGGTTTGGGCCCTAACATCGCTACAGCTCCATGAGAACTACGATGAGAAATAACTTCTAGTCTATACTCAGCCTTCTGGTACGGAGTAGGCATTGATCTCATAACTATAAAAGTTATTTCTCTCCCTAGTCAACACGCTGCACACATCTGAGGAAGCACAAGTAGTGCTTATAGAAGGAGAGACTCCTCTCAAACCACAGATACATACCAAAGTTAGTTGCGTATCCAAACTTGTAAGAGGTCTTTTTTTCCCTTTCGTTCTCCCCTCCTTTTGCCTTAGTCCTGTCTTTGTCTTAGATCCTCTACCAGTGTCTCTGGCACTCAGTTTCTCATTGTCTGAGATGTCAGCTTTTCCGCAGCTGATCCAGACAACTATAATAATTGTAACACCTTTTCCCACACCTCTTCAGATACTCCCCCTGTATGGACTTCTCTAGCTACATCTTTGTGCTTGGCAGCTGATGAGTCCCAAAAGACCCACAGAACCAAAGGAAGAAGTCCGTTCCAGTCACTACAAGAAAAGCTTCTTTACTACCTTCTATTAGATTTTACCTTATTTGGACTTGGATCTAAAGCTTTAATGAAACTGGACAGACAGTTATTTTATCCCAAATGGTGTACCTGCCCTGTAATTTAGAGTAATTGTTATAAGTTCAGCAATCAAGGAAGATGTAAGTGAAACACAAATGCTATGACAGAATGAGACTAGGAGATGCTAACTGCTGCGCTAAAGGAAAATGAATCAGACAAGAAAGCAAAAATCAAGAGCCGCATTTGGTGCAGGCTATTAATAGCACCTACTTAAGTGATTCCTAACAGGACACTACGTCATCCTATGACAAATGCAGTCCTCCATGTTATCTCCCCAGTGATTCATAAATTCTAAGATGACAGTGACTCAATTTTTGAATCTTCTTCAGTTACAACTCCACTGTGACCAATCCCACTCTCTGAATAGGTATCGTGGGAAAAAAGCTTCCAGGTAAGCAAGTGACCAGCCTTACTCACATCAGGCTTCATGCTACGTACTGTCATAATACCTAGGTTTATTGCTTTAGCTTTAACTTTTGACCCTGCTTCGGCAGGAGGGTTGGACTAGATGACCCACAGAGGTCCCTTCCAACCCCTACTATTCTGTGATTCTGTGATTCTGCTCTCAAGCTTCAGTACTAGTCTCTGCAAATACATCACCCAAGGCATCAGAGGAACCTAACTCTGACCTAAAGAAACAGCTGCAATGTGAGAAAGGGCTGTCTCTCATCACTGTCTAAACATTCTAATATGCAATTTAGACAATTTAGCAAGATTCAAAGGGAGTCTGGACAGCTTAACAGATCACTAGAATCAAAGAAGACACATTAAACCTGCCTTATTATTTTATATTACTAATTGTAATTAATATTGAATAAAAGTCTGGGAGATAAAAAGCCTCATTGTAGGAACAGAATCATGTCCACCTATTACAGACTACGATGAGAAATGTTTCCTGATCAGGGCACACTATGGTTTCCTCATAGGAAAGTTTCTTTTACCCTCCTGTTGGGTCAACATTGCTAGCATTAGAGCAAAGACAATTAGATGGGCCACATCTGACATGTGACTGAACAGTTACCAGAAACATGAAGCAAGATTTTGCTTATTACCTTTAATTCTTCCAGTGACATAGAGAAAGCCATCCTTGTCTAGTTTTCCTAAATCTCCAGAATGAAGCCACCCATCCTCATCAAAGGCTTCTTTTGTTTTGTCTTCCATATTTAAATAACCCATGAAAACAGTCCTTCCCCAGAAACAGATTTCTCCATTGCCTTCTGTATCTTCGTCCACCAATTTCACTTTGCAGCCAGGTACAGGTTTACCACAACTATCGGAAAGCAGCAGAAAAAAAACACAAGGAGCACAGAAATATTAAACATAATATTGATAAGACATCTAAAACACCAAATCCCTGGACCTATCAAAATATTAACATCCTGCTGTAATTGAAAGCTGTGGAATATTAATTCACTCGGGTAGATCTGCTAGAGTATCTAAGCACTTTTTGGCTGTCTATCTTGCCCTGTGTTCCCTGTGTTTCTTCCTCTCTGTATCTTCAGGCGTAAAAACACTTTTGCATTTGAGGTCTTGCATTTGGAAGCTATCCTACGCTGGGCCAGGATGCACGTCAGTTTGAGTAACTGGGTTCTGCACGTAATGCCGTAGCTCACTTTCAGTGCCTCTGGCATGGCACACTATGGAGGCAATGTGTTCAGCTTCTGACCTGGAAGTTGTTTTGTCTCCCAAAGTCACAATAGACTGGCGATGCACTGACAGAAAAAATAAATAAGCCTAAGATCTTTGCTGAACTTAGTAAATACTCTTCTCATAGACATAAAGAAACACACCAACTTTTTTTTTTTTTAAAAAAAAAAGTATAATTACCTGTGCTGCCTGTAAATGTAAGGCCCAGATAGGCAATGTGGGCCTGTGGTCTCGCTCATCCCATAGGCCTCATACAGGGTGATGTTCAGACCCAAGAAGAAATACAGTGTTTCCGTATTGAGAGGAGCAGCACCAGAAAAGTGCTTCTGACAGGAAGAAAAACCCAGTGCACTGCGTATTTTTGCAAGCACTAAGTAGTCTGCTAACCTCATCCAGAACTGCTTTAAGTCACTGCTGAGTACAAAACACAAGAGAAGGAGACAATAAGTCAGAACAACCTATGAAATTTCCAACACAGACACCAATTTTTTTGAGAGATCTATTTGCCATTGGGTTTTGGGTGTTGACACAAGTGACATCAGAAAGAACAGCTTACATCTATGTCCTTTTTTCATTTATTCAGTGTCTTTCATTGCTAGTGAACTCCAACTCTTGAGGTGTCTGAATACTGCAAATACATAAAGAATCTACAAAAACGTATTGTACAAAACAAAGCTCTTGTATTCCTGACTCTTTATCAGTTAAATGCATCTCTGAGAATCTATACCACTAAAATCTAAAGTTTGCAGGACCTAACTGAGAAGCTGAATGATCAGACCAGCAAAGCAGTACCATTGCATGATCTTTTGGAATACCATTTTTCTGTAAGCAATTTCACACTTCATTGTGTCATGCTTTAAAGAACTTTGGAACAGGAAAGAAATGTCAATTAAGTAAATGTTTGAATTTATGCAACATTCTTTATCTGGGCAATCCTATGGAGAAAATCACCAATGTTACTGAGAACAGAGACTATGTATGTAGAGCTCAGAGAATTCATGGGGTTGTCCGTGAGTTTCTGTATGGAGATGTCCTTACTCACATGGTGCTTACCCCAAACTGTCAGGAGCCAGTCTCTCTGGGCTGTCCCCCAAAATCTCCCCCCTCTCATACACCTTCTTCAGACTCATGCCCCTTCCTCACACCAGTAACAGGCACTTGCACAGTCACGCAGCGGACTGCATCAGGGAACTCTCCCAGATGAAAACTACCCAGTTCAATTCACAGAAGACAGAGTTGGGGGACGCGTTAGTGGGAGCATGTTCTCACGGAGGATGGAGGGACACTTTTAACAGCCACCCGTGTTGAAGACCAGCCTACTGTAATTGATAACCATGCCCTCCCTCTTGCACTATATTTGCTATGTTGCCAGGCCAAATTTTACCCATTTACGCTTAGAGTGTCACTGATGCTTCACAGCTTATTACAAGCAGATAGCTACTTTCAGGCTGACAGACATCTCACTCATTATAATACACACCTCCTTGAGCAGTTCAGGTTTCTCTCTAAGCTAAGTGACATAGCCCATGACAGCATTTTCTTCTTCATAAATCCTGACTGAGCAGAAGCATCCTTTAATTTCTCCATGATTTTCTCCCACACTCGGGGAACTCCCATGTGAGATGTTGGCTGCACTTCTTTCAGTGTGTTGATCAAGCTGCCCTGTTAAAATCATTAAATCATTTCAAAATGTTGCAAAAGGTCTATAGCAGTGATAAAGAGGTTTGTTAACCCAGTCTGCATCTTGCAGGACGAACATTCAGAGCATCACTAAACCTGCAGGATATAAAGCACGACTGCTGAACCCACTTCAGTCAGAGATAGGCACCAACATGTGCCAGCTCTGATGCATCAGGGGAGGTATGTAAAGAAGAAGGAAAACACACAGGTAGTTTAGGTCCTTCTCCTTTACGTTCCTCCAAAAATTGCTTATACTTCTTTTTCTTCGGATGCATACTCTTCTGCCTTAATAGCAGCTTATGGATCTGGATTGTGTATTTTAATTGGAGTCTAGAGCACTGGATCACAAGCCTAATCAATTTTATTTTTCCATAATTCTTACAATAATGGAATCTCAATTTTCATCTTCTGCACCTCTTCAAAGGTCATATTCTCTCCTTGGGATATTTTCTAAGAGGAAGAAGTGCAAGCTTAGTTAGGTGCAACACAAGACAGATACCTTCAGAGCATCTGGCTCAGCAAAGTAAACTTGCTCTCCCCATTTGATTCCAGTCCACAGGTCATAGATCTGCGCAGCTATGTGGCTGAGCGGGAGGTAACTGACTATAGACTCCTGTTGGACCTCTGCAGGTTGCATATCTCCTGCTTTGCTGCAGTGTGCTGATGTCCAAGTTATCTGTGGAAATAAATAATAAAACACATTAGGTATGGTGGTGTTTTTTTTCTTTTCTCCTTTTAACACAAACTTTCTATCAAGCTGGCACTTTTCACCAGTGCTACATCTATACGTTTACCTGAAAAATGCTCAGTGATCAGTGAGCTCAAAGGACAGTTTAGTATCAGCAACAAGTTCATTGTCGTGTATTGATCATCACCTGGCTAAGCACTGGTGAGAAAGATAGCATGCACACATGAATATTTTTTGAAGATATGCTGATCGACTTCTTTGTGAAAGTATATGATGTTTCCTTCTCTTCTTCCTGATTCCCACTTTATCTCAGAAGAGGCAGTTCAGGGATGCTAAATATGCATATCTTCATTATCAGAACACAGTGCATGGAAGACCCACAAAGGTATGTGATGGTACTGGACGTCCAGTACCAGGTTTTTTTACTGTGCACAGTAAAAAAAAAACACCACACAAAATGAAACACACAAAAAAAGAATCAGCTCTTTCTCAGAGGAGTCTGTAATCTAAAAAGGGCAGGGCAGGACACAGAAATTAGATTATTCAAGACGGCAGGGAAGAGATACAAATCACATGCAATACCTGTTATCACAGTATGTTCCTGCCAGCTCTTTTTCTTTGTAATAAGTTGGAAGGTACAAGTGTATGCTTGGTCTATGGAAATACCGATTCTCAAGAGAGGTTTTTAAGGAGGAGCATGCTGTCAGGCCAGGCCTCGCCCAGTTCAGATGGCAGCGTTGGACAAGTGGCGCAGGGAGACTTACACAGTGGGCAGAATGGGATTCTTTGAGATGGGGCTATATTGATTGCTTGTCTTCCTCATCGTCCAAAGCCTTGCACATTCACAGCAGATCTGTGTGGGTGCATATATGACTGACTCAACATTGATTTTGCACATGGGCAGAGGCAAACACCTTTTGACTAAAGAAGGCAGCAGCGCGGTTACAGGCAAGGCATGTTTTCCACTGCTCATCAACATAAAAATAGCCTGTTTGTGATCAGCAGCCAGGAATAGTTTGGCACCTAGCATGGAAATAACACCAGACTCCTCTGAGATGGTAGAGCATAGGATTTGCAACGTCAGATCAGTCTTTTTGTCTATCAGATCCACTGTGTTCTGCTTCCAGATACTACTGTACAAATCCTCTACACTGGGCAAGTTGTTCCTCACAGCGTGCATGCCTGCAATAGTTTCTGCATTATTTTAAAAGGAGAGGCCATAACCTAGGCCAGCCCTTTCACAGACCGCCTATGTGTTCAGAATGGCTCCCTACCACTTTCTACTCCCGCTCAGCCACCTTAAAAAAAATTAAATACATAAAAAACTAAGACAACTATCATTCAGATCTTTGCCAGCAGATGTCTGAGGAGAGTCCTTTTTGCAAATGACTTGCTTTCGCTATCACTGGCAAATTTTCTGTTCACAACAATGTAGGTAGGGCTATTGTAAGTACCAGGACTATGCACTAGAGTTGTATTATCCTCCAGTGATAGATATACAAATCCGAGTCTAGGAATATATTAATGTCAAAGTAGTAAAAAAAAAAAATAAAAAAAAAACCCAACACATATCCACTCCCAATTTTAATAAAATTCACAAAAGCAGTCTGTCAGGCTGTTTTGATAGTGGCTGGCTGATGTATATGATTTGTTTAAGATAACCTGTCACGTTACCTGAGAGACATTATGGCAATCTGTGAATTATATTTATGAATACATACATTATATCTCACAAGAAAACCAGTGAATAAACCCCCTGATATTCATAACACTGTTCAACCTTGTGAAGTGCTAGTTTGAATGGAGTTTCATTCTTTAGCATGCTTATACTTTACCAGAAAAAGCTGACTGCATTTTGAATGTTGCTTTCTAGTACACCATCTACATTGCAAAAGCAACAGGATTTCAAGGCTCTAGTGTGTACCAGTCATTTCAAAACACAGGAATAAATATTCTCACACTTTGCTATTTTTATCCTAAAGGACGAGCCTAAAGTACATACATTGTCATGACTCAGCATGGCTCCTTTTGGCTTCCCAGTTGTTCCGGATGTGTATATCAGTACACAGCATTGATTCGGCTTTTGGGAGTTAATAATATCATCCAAAGTAGTATCAGATACATCATCTCCCAACTCCAGAAACTCTTCCATCTAGAATATGTAACAGAAAATACAGGATATCAAATGGGTCCCTACAAGCAGGGAAGATGCAGTACCTTATCAGCCTCAAAAATGGCAGAAAAATCCAGTGCCTTGCTCTGAACGTATTTCCAAGGCAAGTTTACCCAGGTCTTGCCTATGTAAGACACAGAAGACTAGCGTAGAACTTTATGTGTAAATTACCAATAGACTATCTAAAATTGTGCTGCCACAAGTGCTTTCAGTGTCTACTTCTTCCAAGATGAATACTATAGACAAGTCTTAGAGGCCAAAATTCTGAATTCTAAATTCTCTCAAACTGTTTGAATGATTTTGAGTCTTATCTAAAGGAATCTGGACGTACCGTTTAAGTAAGAGTACATTTGTGACATTCCATCTATAATTCCCTGACCTGCATATAAATGCAAATATAAATATACAACAATTGGATAAGCATCGCCACCTATATGTGTGAATGTTTGCCCAAATTACCCACTATTTTATAGCAAACAGAGCATACAATGCTCGTCACAACTTCCATTAAAATTTGGCTCAATCTAGAATGAGCTAAACCTTTTATGATGCGGGACTTTTGTGTAGCACAAATTGGCCCAGAAGAATGCTGAACCTGATCCTCTGTGTTACATCGGTTGCTCCCAGATACTTCTACTGAATGCACCCGATACGCTGCTAAGTGTACCACTGATTTCAATGCCAACTGAAAACTAGAGTATAACAAATTTTTTTAAGAAAGTCAATAACCAAACTGTCAGTTTCCCATTGGAATCAGATGATTCCTACTGTGCTACAGAACTGTGTTATTCAAATGCAAGATGCAGAATCGACACTCTTCAATGGTTTCTTGGAGCTGTATCTAGGACCACGTAGCACTACAGGGGATGATGTGAAGGACAGCAGAGGTAAAAATGGAGAGCCTGTGCTTGAGAGGGAGTTCACTGTTTCCTCAGACCTCTGCCATTGCCAGTGTGCTAGTGAGCTTACAATAGTTAGCCTCTGCAGCACCTAGACTTCCTTTATTTGGGTGGCAAAGCTGTCTTAAGTATATTCTAACTACCTATCATCAGTTTTATACCTTTTTCCAAAAACCACATCTCTGAAAAGAGAGGCAGTACATTGCACAGCTCTGTAGCAAGTAGAGGATTTGTCACATCCTATCCCTTCTCACAGCATGCGGCTGCATCAGTTTCACTAGCTCCTGGAACGTCTCGAGGTGTCAAGGATGTAACTGGTTCTATGTGACTGAGCAGTTGTTCCTGTTTTCCTGACCTTACTGTCTTCTCATACTAGAATGCGTTAATCACTGTGAACCTGTTGCCTAGGTTTTGTTTACTGAGCACTACCTGCAACAGACAGTGTTCCCATTCCACAGAGTGTGAAAGGTACAAAGTCACACACGCTACCAACGTGGCATTTGCCTTCCAGAAGCGTGCACTTACCAGAGAACAAGGGCTCTGCCCTCACTGCAGCAACTGCTCATTACATGGTAGCTGTCAGCTTGCAACAGAAATCCATCAATGCCATGTGGTTTGGGTAGTTTGCTTTGCATCAAACCTAATAAACAATCACTTCTGCCTGTGGTGATCTGATCTCCGATTTTTCTTTTAGACTACAAACCATGGCAACTGTCAGACACTCTCACAGCTACCCTTCTCCATTGAGAAAACATGTCCAACACAACACTTGAACATCGGTGTTTTCAAATAGATCCATTCTCAGGTATTTGGGTTTCAGCAACTGAATGTTGTTCCAGAACTAATTGCTAGCATTTATTGTTTTTACTAAGAAACATAAACAGTAAGAGCATCTTCGTGTTAATTTTTTTATTGTACTGAGATGCAAGTCACACTTTATGCCCGTATGTACAGTATCGTAACAGTAATTGTTTATTAGTAATAGTTGTATGCTATTTAACATAGCAAAAGAAGGTATGATTAACGTAAGTGCAGAAGATTTTTTCCTTGCGTACCTAATCCCTTAGTTACCAAAACTGCAAATATTTTAAAATGTTTCTCCACTGTTCACTCTTTCTTCCCCCCCCATGTGAAGTTTTTCAGCCTAGAATCTGACAATCTGTAGTCCACTTAAAATGGAATAATATGTTCTGCTTAAAGCCATCATTAAAGGTTGGACTTCTACCACTCAAAAATTTCTGATCCTGGCTTTGTCCCTTATTCTGCTTTATTTTAACCGTGTGATATGAAGAACCTACATATACTAAGAGAATGTGCTCCTCTGTGTAGTCTGTAGTTATTTCTCTTCCCTTGTTGTCTATCACCAGAAATATTTGGTGCAAACAAAACTCCACCATCACCTGTAAAAGTACACACATTTTCATGTTCTTGGATCCAGTGTAACTAACCACAATTCAGTTTTCACTAGCACCATTGGTTTGAGAGTAGACATCCCCACCTGGAGCCCATAGGTGTTCTGTTAACCCAGTCAAGTAAAAAGCCAGCAAGACACAAGACAGACAGTTAAGCAAGGTAGCTCTGATTTTAAATGTCAAGTATCAAACATGAAGAAGTTACAGGTAAACTAAGCGGAAAAAGCTGATGAAGCTTTTGAATGTGTTTGCTGGAACAAAGCAATGCGTTCTCAATGCTAGATATTCCACAGATTAAACACTGTAGAAATTCACCAAATAAATAATATCCCATGAATTATAACTCTGTTCTAGCATTCACATACCGTATACAGATTTGGATGTCTCACTGGAATGGAGTCCTTATACAGCACAACAGCTTTCAAGTGTGACAAATGATTCCAGATCTGTTGGATTTTTTCAAACAAATTTATTATTTATTATTCATATCTTGTGTAAGTTTTTTTCTCACTAAAATGTTGCCAAAACCATAACGGCTTGACAGTCACAAGAAACCACCTGTTTCCCTCCACCCTCAAACATTCTCCCCTAAGCCCACAACCAACTAGCTCAACAGGGAGACACTATACAGTCTGCTCTAGAAAATCTGTTTTCAGTCAAAATATTTTTTAAAAAATACACCAGAGACGGCTCATCAGCATCCTTTTTCATAATGCATCAAAGGGCACATCAAGGAACAGTCTAGGTGAAGCTAGAAGCTGACCCTAGCTGCTGTGGTTACCAATAAAGATATAGGAAGTCCTTCATCAAAAACTGTTGTTAAACTGCTAAAAAAACATTCTAAATGTTCTACCTTCCTACAGAAAAAAAGAAAAGGAAGCCATATGAACATTTGAAGGCTAAATAAAAATATAAAGCTGCAGGCTTACAGGCAGACAGCAATGGCTGCTGCTTTCAGTAGCTCTTTCTCTGCTTTGTATGGCCTGCGGATCATTTCACTGAACTTTGTGGCACCCAGTACCTCACAGATGCCTTTGAATTAATCACATTTTGAACTAGAACTTGATCAATCTGTACTAATACATAAGCAGTGGCTTGATGGTAGCCATTATTATTACAAGGACAACAATTGAAATGTTATTATTTCAGTCTTGGGTTCTGCCAGGAAAAAAAAAAAGTTTAAAAAAATCCTCAGCTGGATAAAGGAGTGTTGGCCAGAGCTGTCTTTTCTGAGATAGAAATGTGCATGAATCAAATCCCTCGAGTTCTTTGATTTATATTCTTCTGTCCACATTCATGACAGCATAGGCTGGTATTTAGTCAATGACACTGCAAGAAGGCTTGTCTGATTGTACGCTTTTCCAGAACACTTACAAAAATCTCTCTTCCTCCAGATCGCGTATAAACTAACACTACGAAATACAAAGTAATTAATGTATAACTTATATGAAATACGTTTGAAAAAATCCATGGGTATTTTCTCACCGGCAGGTACATGCTTTTGGCAGAAAACTCCATCACGAAGGGCCCTCCTGCTCCAGTGAACAGTGCAATTTGGTGCAAGTTTGATGACTCCTCTCCAGCCACGGGCCTCCTTCAACATCTTACTGACAGACAGGCCCTTCCCAGGGAGCTGCCCTGTGCTCCTCCAAGAGTCATGCAACAGGGACCTTTCCGTCAAGTTGGTTTTTCAGCTGGCACCCTTGCAGAAACCCACTCCTTCATTTTTTGGAAGACCTTTACAAACGTGCACCATCCTGACCTCTTCCATTCAAGTGGTCTGTGCTTTCCCAAACACAATCAGGTGGTGACATTATAAACATGGGATCAAAATGTGGGTATTTTCCAGGTAAGTTTGCAGTGAACCAGCCGGTGAGCTCTCTGCTGGAGAGACCCAGAACTGCTTAGACATGAGCCACAGACACTATCAAGAGCAGAGCTGCAAGTTACCCAACAGCTCAAACGCCAGATACCAGCTTTCCGAAAAAGAACACTCCATGAAAGGTTTCACGACAGAGATAGTGAATATGGTATCTGGGACCAATACAGCATGGAGAAATGGGAAAATTGTGGCTTTTAAGTAACCATTGAGCCACCCTGTACCTGCATTATTTTGTCCAGCTGTTTCTGATTTTCCACAACCATGATATTGGTTTTGCTGTCATGAGCAATGTAGTGGCAGGCCTCTGGAGAATTGGTTGTATATATTCCTGTGACAATTCCTCTGCATCAAAAATATAAACATATAAGAACATATATTTACATACATACACATACACATGCACTTGGTATCCAAAAAGAGAATAATAATCACAGATTATATAAAAGCTGAAAGTGTGAAGATGTGGAAGTAAACAGCAGCACAGCTGTCATGTTTGTTTCAAGCATGCAGATATACATGACTATCTCTGATATATGCACATTGCAAAAACTAATCTCTGAACTCTATTTAGCAGAAGATGCCGTAGGCCAGGATTCAGCAATTTAATCACTTGAGGCTACACAAGAGCTAGCTCAGTAAGTGGTAAAAAAAAACCCCACTTCTGTCCTCTTTCTGTTCAAGCTGCGCACGGATACCAATTCGAATTTCACTGGCACAGAAACCAGAGGTAAAATCCATATTGTGTAAACAGGTATCAGGACAGAAGGAATCAGGCTAGTTAGTCACTTCATCTACTTGAACATATCCTGCTGTAGACTAATATCATTAACATAAAAGCTGGGAGCCTCACCTGTTTCCCACACCTTCCAGTGATACGATACTGTACAATAGCTTCTGTGTGACTGTCACTGTTAAGCCCACAGCAGACAGGATTGATTTACGAGCGTCTGGACTATCTTGGATACACTGAAAGCTATGAGACTCCCGTAGGCTGCTGTACATGCTAATCAGCTGCAGCACAACTTCTGAGAGATGAGACCAAACACTGATTTGCCACATTTCCAGACCCAGCAAAACAGAAATCCCCAAATCCCCCACAAAACCAAATTAAAAAAAAAAAAAATCTTACCCAGCAAAAACAGCTCCAACAGCTGAGATGAACCATTCTGGAGAATTAAATCCAAGGATTCCCACGCTGTGGAATCGTTCAAGACCAAGCTTAAAGATAATAAGCATAAGGTTATACAATATAGGCACACTGAAGAGAAACATAGAGCATGCAACATACATACAAATAACAACATGGACAGTTTTGATGTATTTGTTATTTTGGTATTGACAAGACATGTCCACACACACCTCTATGTCGATACCCATAGCAAAACCAGTATTTATCAGCAATTAATAAGATCTGAACTTCTCACTGTCTTCTCCTGTCTGGCTGAGCTCTGCTGTCCAGAAAGGCCCGAAAACCAGAACTTTTCAATATGAACAAGAGCATAATGAGTATCAGTCTTACCCAACATTTAGAATGTTTTAAAAGCTGTCTTTATCTTGCCAATTTCACAACAGTCCTACTTTCACTTGTTTTGCTTCTTTAACCTTAAGGCCTTAAGCTGAGCCTTTTACCCATGCCTGAGTGAGACAGTAACACAGCAGCTCTTCACTTGCAGCCAAGTTCCCTTGACAGCAAGGTTACCTCTTTGACAAAAACTAAATTTAATCATTGTTATTTCAATAAAGAATACAACTGTTGATCTTCAGTTAATGGGAAAAGCCTCTTATATCATGGAGGGGGGGGGGCGTTGGGTTTTTTAAGGAGACAGAAAGGGAGAAAAAAGAATTGGTTTGGTTTCCTGTACCTACCTTCAAGAAACTCTTGGCTGCTTTCCTGGAGAGGCAATAATACTCTGAAAAAGTTATCTTCTCCCACTTTCCATTCTTTTTGCTGGCCAAAGCATTAAGGGATCCATATTTTTCTAGGCTCTCCTTGAACATCTGGTGAACTGTTATGGGAGTCTGCGGACATGACTTATCTATTCTCAGTCTGACACTGCCATCAGCAAACGAAGTCCACAGAGACTCTGGAAAGTAAAGCATTACCATCAAGGTATTCTGTCACTGAAAAACCCCATGTGACTGCGCACCAAAAGACAAGAGGATTGAATAAAGACTGCAGGGCTAAGCACAATTCGGGCCCTTCCCACCTCTGGAGAGACAGGCTTTCCAATTTTGTAACTATCAAATATGCCACACAGAAAAATAAAATTTTCTTATACTTTGTTCTGTCTTGAATAAAAATGCAACCATACAGAATTATACTGATCTTACAGGCACAACACCAATTCCAGAAGAATCTGTTTGCCCATGCTCAGCCCTGCACAACCCACTATTGCTTAAGCTAACAGAGTAGCTGGTGAATCAGAAGGCTACAGAGAAAGATCCGAAACCTCTGTCCTTGTTCAGCATCCAAGCTCCTTTTGCTTGTCATTGCTCTTTCCTCCCTCCTCCTCCCCCAGCTATTCCCCTTCACCCTACCCCTGTTCCCCACTGCACTCCACAGTTCTTTCCTTGGTCATCTGTCCTGTGTTCTAGTATCTACATCTACTCCACTTGCTCCTGTCTTGCCCTATTTCCACGTCGTCTTTCACCTTCTTCTACCCTTGCCTTCCTCACCCTGTCTTTGTACCATCCACTTTTTTTCTCCCTGTATTTCTTCTTCCTCTCCTTGGCCGGGCACAGACACAGAGCACCAACTAATGTCACTCGGCTCTCACCGCTGGTGCCAAGGACTGGGGCAGTTCCTGGCATTCACAAGAAATGACTGTCTCAAAGGTTCTACTTGGCTCTTGCAAATCAAGCAAGAAGTAGGCTGAGTATAAATGCACTCCTTAGATAATCTAGGGGTTAGTAAGTTGGCAAAATTTAGGTGAATTCTCACAATGAAGACAAAAAACCACTCATGGCTCCCCACCAGTTAGTTCCCATACTTCTGAACACAAGTATGAAAACATTTTAAGAACATTTTTTTCCCTAATTTACTTTCATAAATGAAGAAATACTTATAGCAGAAACATTTTTTATATATATATATATATATATATTCTACAGAGAGCTGGTGGAAAATTTCAGACCAAAATGCTTAGGTTTGTCAGAATTAAGAGTAACAGAAAATAAAACTTGTAGTTTCTGCTACAAGTGAATAAGCACGCTTGTCTTTTACTGCACTTCTGTTAAGCAAAAACTGTAAACAAAGCTCAGCTGGTATCTATACTGTTTCCTGGTACCTCACTGGCTGAAAAAATTAGTTCTGCAGTGTTCAAAAGTACACCATGCTTTACGTCCCTCTTGAATGCTGTTCCTCCAGTTGCTTCACAGAGGGCTGGAAACTTTCTCTCTGAGCATTTCTTGCAATATATGAACATATCCACAACAGCTGGATCCACACGAGTGCTTCAGAACACCCTTGCAGCCTCCCTCAAGTCAGGCTTGCGATCTGCACAGATAATCAGAGGCAAAGCAAGCTACTGCGAGCTCACAAACATACATAAAAAGCCCCCAAACAAAGCCAACGTTCTCTTGCAGCAGAGTTGTGTAGAAAAGCTCACTCATAATCAGCTGCTAAAAGTGCAACTACTAAACTGAAAAATACGAAACCCAGTCTAGTTTGCTGCCAGTATTTTATGAAACTATTTCTGAAGTTTTCATTGCCGCATGCCATATCCTAGCATGCGCAGAGCATTTTGGAAAAATAAATTAAACATTCACCTTCCTACCCCCTCCCAGGTAAGGAGATAAAAACCCTGGTGCAGAAAGTGAACTGAGCAGTCAAAGCTGTGATACGTTTCAATCCAGGATTAATGCTCCTGAGTCACATTACGTTCCATTCACATTCCTGACTCACAGCCTTCCATTTGTTCTCTTGACAAACACAAAGTAATAATGACAGCAATAAATACAAATAAAGGTGCTTTATCTCCCCGTGCCTTCATTTTCTCATGCGTAAATTGCATATAATGATTTCCAAAACATGGGTGTGGAGCTTTGCTTAGGTCAGTGCAGGAAGGGCATCATAAATCCAGACAGTTTAGAAAAGAAGTAGCTACGAAGGCTTCTAGGTAACAGACAGACAGACTTCATCCAAGTGCAAACAGTGGCACCCAACAAATATTTCATGAGTAGCAAAGGCAAAGCAGGTGCTTCTGCACTTAATGCCAGTCCCGGTGTGAAAATGATGAGAGATATGACCTGTCAGAGACAGCAGTTAGTGCTAATCCAAACACTGATTTTCTGCACTGTGTGATGGTTTAGCCCGGGTGAACGCCAGGTGCCCCCCAAAGCTGCTCTGTCACTGCCCCTCCTCAACTGGCCAGGGGAGAAAAAATACGATGAAAGGCTCATGGGTCAAGATAAGGACAGAGAGAGATTCCTCACCGATTACTGTCACAGGCCAAACAGACTCAACTTGGGAAATTAGTTTATCACCAATAAAATCAGAGTAGCATAATGAGAAATAAACCCAAATCTCAAAAACACCTCCCCCCCATCCCTCCCTTCTTCCTTGGCTCAACTTTATGCCCGAATTCTCTACCTCCTCCACCCCAGGAGTGCAGTGGGATGGGCTCAGTTCATCACACATTCTCTCTGCTGCTCCTTTCTCCTCACACTCTTCCCCTGCTCCAGCGTGGGGTCCCACCCATGGGAGACAGTTCTTCAGGAACTGCTCCAACATGAGTCCTTCCCATGGGCTGCAGCTCTTCAGGAACTGCCCCAGTGTGGGTCCTTCCACGGGGTGCGGTCCTTCAGGAAGGAACAGGCTGCTCCAGCGTGGGTCCCCCGTGGGGTCACAAGCCCTGCCAGCAAACCTGCTCCAGCGTGGGCTCCTCTCTTCACGGGGCCACAGGTCCTGCCAGGAGCCTGCTCCAGACCGAGCTCCTCATGGGATCACAGCCTCCTTCGGGCATCCTCCTGCTCCCCTGTGGGCCTCTGGCTGCAGTGACAGCCTGCCCCACCACAGTCTGCTCCACAGGCTGCAGGGGAACCTCTGCTCCGGGGCTTGGAGCACCTCCTGCCCTCCTTCTGCACTGACCGTGGGGTCTGCAGAGTTGTTTCTCTCACATCGTCTCACTTCTCTCTCCTGCTGCAAAATGCCATTATGCAGGTTATTTTGCTTTCTTCAATATGTTATGCCAGAGGCTCTACCACCATCACTGACAGGCTTGGTCTTGGCCAGCAGCAGGTCTGTCTTGGAGCTGGCTGGCACTGGCTCTGTCAGACACAGGGGAAGCTTCTGGCAGGTTCTATCAGAAGCCGCACGTGTAGGCCCCCTGCTACCAAAACCTTGCCATGCAAACCCAATACGTTGATACACCAAAGCCCAGACAAAAAAATCCATATGATATCTCAGCCTTTAAACCAACAAAGATGCCAGCAATTGCAGGTGTGGTTGGGCACAGGTAGGCGTCTGCTCTGTTGAAAACAAAATCATACCACACAGAGCTAAGTGCAATAGTCTAATCCATGTATTATAAAAATCTTGAACAAAGAGTTATCTCTCTTCAAGGGAACTGAAAATATTAGCAACATTCCTACAATAATGTTACAAAAGTTGCATAACTACTACCTTTTTACTGCAGACACACAGTAGATAACAGAATAGTTTCCACAGAGAAGAGTGAAAAATAAATCAAATCATTGCAGTATCTATACACAGAAACCAAAAATATACTTTGAAACCAGGTCTCCTTTTGCTTTTCCTTATGCAGTTTTTTCTCGTGTCAAAAAGGCATCTTTGATTCATATCAAAGACTAAGAACAGAATCAGTTTCACAGAGACTCAGTGACTCACCTTGCTACATAATATATATCTCACAAAGGAATATAAACTTGAATGCCCATTCAGTGTCTGTTCTTGTGTGTATTTGCAGGTAGAACTTAAATCTAAAAATAGTTCCTAAATCTAGATAGTAAGCCAAATAATTCTAAAAATCTAACTATTCTGTCCCATAGAATTTGTAAAAACAGCTGAACGATATATTCTGCTGTCAGTTTGCAAAGGGGTTTTGAGCAGAGGGCTCATTCTTCTCAGAAAGAGCCTGGGAAGGCATGCCTGGCTAAATACTGAATGGGGAGGAAAGATTTGCTCCTAAAGAAGACTGTTTTGTCAGATACAACAAAAAATGGCAAAGCTTTTATTCAAATAGGTATTCTTGACTTTCACTCTTTGAGCCTCTTCAAGTGTTTTTTTTTCCCATGTCATTCTCCTCTAAAGCCAAATTCCATGATCAGACTAAATTTTGCATGATTGACTGTCTTTGCTGCTGAGGGAAGAGCTGGCTCAGAGTAGTCTCATACCTGTACTGTGTAACAGCATGACTGTACTGCAGTTTGTCTTAGGAATTTCTCTAAGGACATCCGATCTAAATATTTTGGATTTTAGGTGTGTACTTTTCCTGCTAAAGCATAAATTTTCAACACAAAACTTCACAGGAGAGAAGTAAAGTAGTTATAACCTTTGTTTACTGCTAAAAAAACACTTTGAAAGTTTTCAACTGATCTTTTACAATACAATCCTAGACTTGTAAACCATTTACATGTGAATACTGATTTATAAAAGTACATTTATTTTTTGAGTATTTTCTACCAAGTCATAATACACAACATAAGTGCATTACAATTTTTGTATTTTTATCAGGTGATTGTTACTCCTTCCACCACGTATGACTGAACAGATACCAAAAATTATTTTAAACAGACAAACAATTAGCAAGTCCATATATTTTTTTTGCATGAATAATCAGACTGGCTGAAACTGATGGACTTCTAGGACGTATGAAGAAGACTGCACTACTTAAAAGAAAAACAAAGAAATACACTAATCCTGCAGTTTAAAGCTAATATATGAATGAAGCCACCTCTCTATTCATTACCTGACCTGCAAGTATCCTGGCGACTCCCGGAATGGATTTCAGAATGTAAATAAATTATGATGTCTATGGAAGAACAACTCAGAGCCATATAAAATGCAGAAAAACCCAAGGTCACCTTTCAGACTGGTAAAGAGGCAGGCTGATTGTGGAATGGCCCAGCTGCATGACCTGAGTAACTCCAAGTGATGTTCCACAGAAATGCCCTGAGAAGCAGGAACTAAAACAATAACTTAACTTCTACTTGAAACCGATTCAGATCAAACTCACAAAACAGTGTCTTGATAATACGCCAGTTCCTGCAAAACATCACTCTGCTCTAACGATGAGAGAAGGTATTCACCTCTTTGCTGGAGGTGTTTCCAACGGACAGTCATCATCCTAGATTCCACGGCTATGATGCCATCACGTTCTGCTGACAGCAAAAATACATCACTCCTCCTCTCATCCATTGTTTTTAAATTTTCTTCAAGATGTCTGCGGCCCTGAAAGCTTAACTTCATTTCAGTAAAAGCTGAAGCTGAGTGCATACAGGTTGGAGTCTGAGAGCTTGGGATCTGTGTCAGACTTCCACTTGTGCCAATGAAGAGATTAAACAGAAGTACAGAACTTCTGAATTTCAAGTGAACCTGAATGTATCAGCCAGAATACAAACATAATGATTCTTTAAAAAAATACAGAAACCAGCTTCTTGTTGCTTGCCTTGCCACAGCTGGGGGAAGAGGAGAGTTTTCTGCTGTATTATCAGTTTTTCACAATAAACATGTAACTTTAAACTCTTAAACAGAAAAGACTTAATAAATAGTGGAAATCTTTTTAAATTAACCAAAACACACACAAATATTTCTGTTCATGGAAACTTGTACCTTTTCCGTTGGAGGAAAATGGAACATTTATGAACTGCAATAAAATATACTGCTCTTCGTATCAGTAAACTGCTACCAATGTGGATCAGAAAAACAAGATATCCTTCAAAGAATGCCTCTACAAACTGACGCAGAGGGAGTGGTGCATCTGGACAAGTACAGAATAAGCTTCATAACAATACTCACGCTTCTAAAACTGATTACGATGCACCAAAACAGAAGGGTGGGGAGGGTGTAATCAGGAGGAAACATCACTACAGAAACATTGCCCAGGCATGCAGGAACAGAAAGTCAAAGCTCAGTTGGAACTGAAATCGGCGAGTGACGTGAAGAGCCACAAGAAGGGCTTCTACAGGTACACTGGCAGCCAGAAGAAGAACCAAGGATATCACGGGCAGCTTACTGACACAGGACGTGAAAAAGGCTGATACACTCTGTGCCTTCTTCACCTCGGTCTCTACTGGTAAGATCAGGCTTCCTGGGTTTCTGTGCCTAGTGGCAGGTGAGAAGTTTCACCTGCAACAGCAGAGGAAGATCAAAGTAGGGACCACTTGCACAAACCGAACACATAAAAAAAAGTCGATGGGCCCAGATGGGATGCCTCAGGGTGTACACTGAGAGATCAGGCCAAAGTCATCGCAAGGCCGCTCTCTGCCATCTTTGAAGAAGCATAGAAATCTGGTAAGGTCCCCAATGATAGGAAAAAGGCAAATGTCACACCTGTCTTCAAAAAGGGGAAGAAAGAGGATTCAACTAAAGGCCAATCAGACTCACCTCAGTCCGTGGAAATGCTATAGAACAAACTCTCCTAGAAATGGTGACTGAGACCAACCACAATGGACAGATTCAACCCAACTGCCTTCCATGATGAGATGACTGGTTCTGAGACAGGGAGAGCAGTGGCATGTTGTTTACTTTACCTTTAACAAGGTCTTTAACAAGGTCTCCCCTAGCATCCTTGAAAGGTTTGAACTGGATGGAGTTGGAGTAACAGGAGGATAAAAAATTGGCAGGATAATTAGTCTTCAAAAACAGTGGTCAACATTTCTAAGTCTAGCTAGCAGTCAATTACAAGTGACATTCTTCAGGGGTTAGTCCTGAGAACGATACTGTTTAACAACTGCATTATTGTCTTGGACAATAGAACGCACCCTCACCAGCTTCAAAGATGACATTAAACTTGGTGAATTGGCCAGCGTGCTAAAAGGCAGGGGTGCCATTCACATGCACCTCAGCAAACTGGAAGAACGGGCTGACATAAACCTCAAAGGTCAACAAGGGTGAACATAAGTCTTGCACTCAGGGCAGGATAACCCCATGCAGGAGCACAGACTGGATGCCAGCTTGCTCATCAGAAAAACCCCAGTGGTTCCTGGTGGACAAGTCAGATGTGAGTCAGTAGTACGTCCCAGCGGAGATAAAGGTTAACTACATCCTGGGCTGCACTAGCAAGATTACAGTCAGCAGATCAAGGAAAGGGATTTTTCCCCATACTCAGTCCTCATGAGGGTACACCTGAAACAGTGTGCAGATTTGAAAGCCCCAGAGCAAGAGAGAGACCCTGACAAATTGAAGCAAGCCCAGAAGAGATGGTCAGGGGCCTGGAGCACACCACGTATAAGAAGCCCCTAAAGGAGCCGGGTTTCTTAAATCTGCAGAAGAGAAGATAAAGAATGAATCTAACGGAAGTCTGCCACAGATTGAAGGTGGGAGCTACAAAGAAGACAGATCCTTCTCAGACGCACACAGCAGAAGAACACAAAGTAATGGACATGAGCTGCAGCAAGGAAAATTCTTGCTAGATAAAGAAATATAATTTCACAATCCAGGTGATGCAGCCTAAGGAGAGGGTCTGAGAGGCTGTGGAATCTCCATTCTTGGAGGTTTTCAAAACTCCACTGAACAAAGCCATTAGCTCTCCCATGAGCAGAAAGCTGGACTAATTGTCCTCCAGCAGTCTTTTCCAATACAAATTATTCTGCAATTCCACCAGTGTAAAACCAGCATGAATGAGTTCTCCTTTAACTTTACACTTTTTTAGCCAATATAACACTTGCTGCCAACAGTAAAGTTACTCTGGATTTACATATGCATTAGAAAAAACAAAATCTGGCCTGGTTCCACAGGAATGAGCTTCTATATATAGCTGGGAAAAAATTCAGAACAACCCAGGGTCCTCATTAAGAAAATTTACTCCTGAGGTTGCAGAATCTTATCAATTACAAAATGAGAAAGACAGTTCTGCACAACTAGCAAACATCAGAATCTCCTCCTTTTCTCCTGATATACAAAACAGACCCAGCGCAACTAGACATTTAGCTTCCTTCTCCCAAAAGATTTTTGGGAGAAGCTTTTAAATCCTCACTTTAACTCTCAGCGTCAGCATAGCTGTGTGATGTTTCCAAGTCAAACACTGCTTCTCATTTAAATGGGTAACAAGTAGCGCCACAGATTCCCAAAGTCAAATAAAAGACGAAAGTTAACTTAAATTGTAAGCTCCTGTTTCATCAACTTAAAAACAGACTTAAATAAAGGAACTGCTGCTTAATTAAGAACGATGGGGTGTGAATTGTGTTTGCAGGAAAATGATGATGAAACAGCTGGAGTGGCTTCTAACGTCAGTTGTTCACCTCACCTTTCTTCCAGAGGCTGTGGTCACCTCTGCAGGAGTGGCTGAATGGCATGTGCATTCCTTCCTGACCACTGTGGTTTACAGCCCAGCATATTACTCTAAACTGCAGCAAGCAGCAGCCTCTGGGAGAGAAGCAGGGCAGATAGCTGACAGCAGTAACCAGTGTCCCAGATAAATTATTAGAAAAATAGGTCAGTCTTCACAAGCACACAAGCAAGTATTCTGAAGAGTCACAGCCTCAGTAATAATCTACATATACAATGTGTGTCTCAAATAGTTCAACAAAATATCCTGAAAATCTGAAAACATAAGTTAGTTACCATCTTTATCCATCCAAATTTATTTCCTGCTTACTGAGAATCAAAAATCAAATACCTAGCAGTTCAATTCTTGGAAAGAAACCTATTGTGTATCAAAGAATTATCTTTAAAATAAGTATATATGCATACTGGTATATGTTTATACGTATGTACAAAGTCTGTACGTGAGATTCCCACATAGACCTGTTATTTCTTCAAAATCCACTTGCAGTCCTTGCTCCAGTTGCCTCATAGAACAAATATTCCCTGTTTAAATGAGCAAATTTAAATCCAGTGGCAGCCACAGCAAGGCAACATGGAGCTCCCCCAGAGCTGCAAACCTTCCGAAGAACCTCGGAAAGTTCTGCTACTAAACCTCCTTGAAGCCACATGGCAGCATAACTAGGTTAATTTACCACTGCAATTGGTTTTAAATTACAGTAGTGTGCATATGCTACAACGTAACACAGAACTGACAAAAGTATAGGTATTCCTTTACAGTCCCCAGTCACCACACAGTACGCCAATTCCTCAGTAGCTGACAGCTGATAAGTAGGCTGTGATGCCAAAGGTAACACAATAATTGGCAAGACTTTCCATGGGATCTGGCTATTTTTCGCTTTTATCTAGTAATCATCCCAAATACAGACAAAAATCGGGAGAAAGTACTGAATTCATACAAGTTTACAGAAAGCCTCTGAGAACTTTTCAGTTGCCCCAATTCACTTCAGTTTAATTTTATTTTTGGCTGTCTCTTGTTATCCCAGCCCTGAAAAATTGTCAGTCATAACTTGCTAGAATAGACACAAAAATTACATTACAAAAATTCTAAAAAGAGCTCAAATTTCCAAGGAATATCTTTCACATGCTTACCCGTTGGCTCTATGCCTTCATCTGGGGTCTCCTCCAAATGAGGCAGCGAATCTCTGCAGGCAGTCTGTGCATCTGTAAAGGTTCTAAAAAAAAAATATACCAATTAAGAAGTTGTCCAGGAGTGCTACAATCTGCATACAATATATCCAAGGGAAAACAAAAACACAGCTTGCAAGCACTTGAAAATACAAACAGGAGAAAACGGAAAGCTCAGAGGAACAAAGGACGTTTTGCCTCTGTTGCAAACCCCACTACAGTCAGGTTAAACAGGCAGTGCCTTTGCTCTAAGGATGACATTCGTATTTCATACAGTGGACTTTTGGTTTCAACATCATGGAATATACCAGATGGAGTCACTAAATCTGAATTTTGAAAGAAAGGCCATAACCCTTGCAAATATAAAGAATGAATTATCAGTCTTAACCTTGATCACATTGCCACTGTACTAATGGCACAATACTTCATAAATTTTCACTGTTGATACCTGTAGAGGCTCTGAGTTTAGGGATTTTTACGTTGTTGTTTGGTTTTTAAGGCTAGGAAAAGGAGATTTAGTTCCTAAAAGTAATTTCTCTTAAAAAATTCACCAGAGCAACAAATTATCATGATCACATGGATGAAATTAACCTTTTTGGTTTAAATTAACCAGACGAGGTTTAAAGCACAGATAATACAAACTCAAAACCAAAAAGTAAGGTAACAGACTGCAAAGGATTATATGAGCAAAAAATCTAAAAATAACTAAGCATTTAGAAATGATAGACTGCATAAAGCAATGCACTGCAGATTATTCATGAATAGCAGCACGCAGATTTTTTAATTTAGCTGACTTCATTTAATAGAACATGGGGTGGGAATGAGCAGCCTTCAGAGGCCAAGAACAAGTTTGGATTACCTTCTTTCCCTCTCAACAGGTAAAACAGAAGAGTCCTGAGTGAAGCTCAGAGTCCTTCTCCTCCACAGTGTAATAAACTAACTCAAAATGCAGAAAAAGAAAGACCAAACAATGCCCTTCCCAGATTTCAGATAAACAAAAAACAACTTCAAAAGCAGTTTTTCACACAGCAGTGTCAGGCAGCAAACAGTAGGACCAAACACTGCGTCAGACATTATTTTCCATCTCATATTAACAACTACATTTTGTAGAGTAGCTATACATGGGACACTCCTGGAATTCATTATTGTTATTCACAATGAAATCATACTTTAAGAGAGCCTTAACCAAGCTGTATCCCTCTCACAAAAACATATCAGCTTCTGTAATTCTTCACCCACGCGAAGTGACAATGGCAGTTCATTTCCTCCCTTGCTACTACCACGCTGCAGGTCTCTGCGGCTCAGAGCAGGGGCACAGGTCGCAAAGGCAGCTGGAGGAAAATAAGGAGTCATCACTAGCCTTGCCTGCGAGGATACTTCCTCTCTTGTTAATGGTATAATGGGACAAAACATGAAAGGGCTTGTCTGAAAAGCAGAGAGTTAGGCTCTGGAAATAGTCACTGGCTTGGTGAAGGCGCATGTCAATGACAAACATTCATGCAAATATAGAGGGGGATTACACTATATTTTGAAAGGCAAGCCTGTGTTTGATGTATGGGAAAATGGTGACTTCATGAAGTGGGATTGCAAGGACAGAATGATGGACCAGGAAGGCATATCTGAGAATCAAAACAAAACATCTGAAATAATTTAAAAACACGTGCTTGTCTGCTACCTCAAAACACTTCCTAGTTCTTGAAATTTTTCCTATTTTAAAGAAAAACTACATTTGATGTTTAGAAATCTAGTGCAAGCTTTCCCTTCACGTATCTTTTGAATACCAAAGCTTTTCAAATTTTTATGATTTTACAAAAAAAAATAAAATAAAATCTTAGTCAAAAGATAAGTGAAGGTTACTCTGCTGAAAATGAACAGCAAAAGAGCCCTCAGAAGAAAACAGATCTGATTAGTAATATATCAGAAGAGCCTCCTGTGAAGCTACTCAAAACTTTTATTAAACATCATTAATGACTTTTCCCAGATGAAAATCTCTTTAGTTTGCTTTACTCTCATCCAACTGTTGCAGGATACTGGTTCAGTTTACATTATGTTCCCTTAATAGAAAAATAATCAACCAACAAGTCTCAGCTTCTGGACTTGCCCTGGTAATGCTTCAACATACAAACGTCAGACGAGGAGCTCTATACATCTAGTATCTTCAGGAGCGTTAAAGTTAGTAACGCTATGTGCAAAGAGGTTGTTACCTGCCTCTACAGACTAAACAGTCATTTTGAGAGTTGGGGTGGGGTTTTTTTTGCTCTGAAAGTACAATTAAGAAATTTTGTCTTCCATCAACAATTTCTTGTGCATATTCAGAACCATCCCTGCTGAGTGAAAGAAAGTTTTTAATGCTGCTACTTTTAGCTTTTGTTAGGAGTTACACATTTAAAAATTAACTAAAGAGCCAAAAATGGTTATGTTATCTGGAATTGTTCAAGTAAGGCTGAATTGAGCAGAATTCTGCGTCACTGCTTGATCAAGAGCTTACTAAGCATACCGCAGCAAGGAGAAACACATGGCAGAACTGCAGTTTGGTAGCAAGACGCCCCAGCAAAACCAAAATGCTTTGGAAATCTAGACTTCGGTTGCTATATTTGTTATTAAGGCTGAGGTTCTGCATGAATTATTTAATGCTATTAGTGCAGAGACAGCATGTTCCAAAATCCAACTACCAGTTTAAAAGGGGATTTTCTACATCTGATTTTTGCTTTAAAAAGTTTGTGATTCCAAAGGTAATACGCAAAAATCTCTACAAAGCACACACAGAGGATTTAACAGTAGAGGTCACTTTAGCAAGCCAATTGGAACAGACCGAGTTCATGTCACACTACATTGACCAGCTAGAACTACACAAAGCATCCTCCTGTGTCACTCCATTAGCAGGAGTGCGTTTTGAATGACAGCATTACCTGATGTAATTTGGGATTTAACTTCAGGGTACCATTCTCTCAAACGTGACCTCATCTGCTGCCTGAATTCAACGCACACACCCCCTCCCTTCACCCAAGACAGAGGCACAGCATGCTCAGGCTGACTTATCCAGAGGTTTGGGGCGAATCCTAATGTAGCACGGTCTGCTTGCAGCTACCACCTCTACTCTGCGCCTAAATTTAAGAGCTAAATCTCTCCGCTTTTATCATTATGAAATGTGCTCTTTTGCTAAACATTATATATTAGAAAAATTGTTTCTTCTATTACCATAATGACACTGAGTGTCTGATTATCAGCACTACTTACTGTGATACCAATTTCCACACTATTTTAGTTTCAAGAGACCTTGGAATTGGCCTTTTCCTTCCACAGTCTCTACATTTCCTTCTCTGATAATGGGAATGTCTGCTTACGTCTCACATCCTAGGTCAAATACAGTCAGATATTTCCTCTAAATTCTCTCCTCATAGTAAAATCTTGTGAAAATACTAATAAAACTGAAAAGAACTTATAAAGTCAGTATTTAATATGATAATGAATGGATTATTCCTATGGAGATACAAAATGTTTTACAGAAATTCTCATTTTAATAAGCCTCACAGAATACATCAATTGTCCTGTATAATTAGGTTAGAATCTTTTCTCTGAAATTTAAAAACTATGAACTTTATGTTGTAGGGTTCAATATATTTTGGCCTTAATTCTGCAGGATGATTTCTAAGATCAAATTGCACCAATGGAATACAAACACTGTTACACACCAGTCTCATTATCATGAAATATAAGGGGAAAGCCATTCACTACACTGATTATGTATCACGGCAAATGTAAAGACACCTCACGCTCTTTTTGTATTCCTATTTCTTACCACTATCGTTCAACTTGTAGCCTTGTAAATGTTAAATTTTTACCAGTTGGCTCTCTACAGGGGTTATTAGAATTTAAAAAAAATAAAACAACTTTCTATAAATTTGCAAAAATAAGTAGTTTATCAAATGATAACTATATATGTATATTGTTAATACATTACTCAGTACAAGGTATTCACTCAGAACCCTTTATATCTCCACAGCAAGTCAAAGTACTTAATTGAAATCACATTCATAACTGCTCACTACAAAATTATTTAAACACTTTTATGTGATTAAAAAAAGCTCAGTACTTCAGACTATGCATTCATCCAGAGTTCATTATCTTTGCTTCCAGACCTAAACGGTCTGGATTTGTAGTGAAGCTGCTATCTCCTCCTCCCTTTCCCAGTATTTCTAACAGAGAGGCTTCTCCCATTACATAGCTTCTCGATTCTCACCTTGTTCCTGGATAATGTCGTACCGTATGTGTGGGCTTACCATATAGTGAAAATATTTTTATTAATGAATTTTCTTCTGGTTTAATGCATGGGAAATGTTCACTGTTGAAGTTACTGCATTCATATATTACCAGAGAAGTTGAGATTAACATGCTGCCTAATTTTAGAGGAACAATAAGTTCAAGGTGCAAAGGCAAGGCTACGGTCAACCAAGTTACTGCAGTTCCTGTCTGCTTAACTTCCACAGCTTTATTCTAAGCTATTGAAGGATTATTGTTCATTCTTCCCTCCGAAATAAATTATCCTTCAGATTGTCTACAACAAAGACCACAGCCAATAATGAGAGAATGCTCAGTTACAGCATCTGACTGCTGAATGCACACAATTTCTCTGTCACTTACGTGCTTTTTCCAAAATGCAACCCATTCAGCTTCTCCTGGGAATGCTCTCGCAGCACTGCTTCCAGACTGAATGGCTCTCAGGAAGGCTCACTTGTGTTTTGCCCATACTGTGATGATCCAAAGCAGTGCAGCTCCTTCATCTGCTTTGCTGTTCCTCTGAGCATATCATTTACATGCTCACCCACCAGGCTACTTTCAAGTGGCAGTAAGCACATCACTACATATTTCTTACAACACAGTCTTCACCTTATAATTAAACTCCTTTCTCTGCTTGCCTTGCCCAAAGAAATATTTTGTAATATGCAGGTGCTTATCTTAGGGAGCAAGGTGTGCAAATCCCCAGTTGTACAAGTACTCTTTTCTCAAATGCTCTTGATGAATTGGCTTCCTTATCTATTAAATATGAATCTCATTTAACACACAAAAATTAGGCTGAACTGGAAAATGTGCATTTTTTCCAAGGCAGAACTTCTTCATAAATTCCGTTTTAATCTTCCACTGCTTGCTTCTCCTGAGGACATCATGGTCAATTTAATCTCTAAACGCTTACAGCTGGGATGTTTGATTACTTAAGTAATCCATAATACAGTAGATTAAAAAAATCCTTCTTCCAATCAGTGTGCATCTTTTGCTGCTTCATTCTTTGTGATAAGTGTTCTAAATATTTATATCTGTTCTAACAACAGGAAATTACTTCCCCCTCCCCCCCAGCTTTTGTTACATGTTCTCCAGGACAACCCAGCTATATACATTCCACCAGCCTTAATCTACATTACAGCTGCTTTTGGTAGTATGTCTTGGGTCTACATCTGCACATTCCAAAGTACTTTTCATTGGGTGTTAGGCATTTTCAACAGCTCACTGGGGCATTTGAATTCAAGATGGAATCAGTAAGTAATGATCTGACAATTCTTCTGCCAGCAAAAAGCAATGGCTTAAATTACCTATGGGTAGCTCTGAAAATTTTAACGATCCTGGTACTTTGCCTAGAAACTTCATAAACTAAATACCTTCATCTGGATCCCATTCAAGAGTAATCTTTCCCAGTTCCCCGTGCATCCTGCGAGTACCGAATCCAATATTTGAAACCAGAGCTCCAGGGAGAGGTTGTATGAGGGGAGCACAAGACAATAGATTTAGAATCACAGATCTGTCCTAGAGTTCTCAACAAAGATGGGAAAGTCACTCTGCCTTAAATCAACATAGCAACATAGTACCCAAGCTTTGACAGCTCAGCAGGTAAACAGAAATCGGTGACCGGCACCTAAATAGCCAAGAAGAAAATACTACATCCCCAGACTCTGAGGAGCTGTGAATTGTTACCTAAGACATTCTGAATATGTTTTCTTGTTTTCTACGGCATAAGGAAAAAAAATCACAGTAATGACACACAATATTAGATCTTTAAATCCTTATTTTGTATTACATGTAAAATTCTTCCTCTATTAAGGAGAAAAGTAGAGTCACAAGAGGTCCTGATGGCCCTTTACAGGGACATTGCGCTCTATTACAACTGGTTGTCTTATCTACTAATTACTCCTCTATTTAAATTAGGGCAATATTATAACACATTCCTTATTCATTCTGTTTAAAATTTCCCTGTGTCCTCGAAGAACAGGTTTGATTTTGGTTTTAATTGGTTTTCATGCCCTGATGAGACTTAAAAAAGGGACCACAAACCAGCCTAGATATGTTCCTACTCTTGCAAAAAGGGTCAGCTGATTCGACAATCAGTTTGCTTTTCATAGTACACAAGCACCAGTCTTTCTCAAATTACTCACACCTTCCCACATAAAGGTATATTTAAAAGCATCAGAAACTCCAAATAAAGAACAAAGTACTAAAGATAAAGTTAACAGCTGAGACCTATTTCGCTATACAACACAGTTGGCACACACCTTCTAGTGAAACCTATCTCTTTACTTGCAAAAAATTAAATGAAAGGTTTATTTTCATTTTGTTATGACTAAATAGCCTCAAAAATCAGGCCATTTATTTTGGTGAGCAGTTTTACAGTTAACTGAGAACTATGTGGGTGAATAGGAAGGAGTGAACAACGTATCCAGCCTTTTTTTATTCCCTCCCCATAAAGGCTCTATTCAGCAGTTGGAGTGTACTACAACCCTTCACTGACCTTGGTACAGATTTTCTGGCTCTGTTCTCCCTTGCACAGCAAAAACTCAGACCTGAAGCTAAAATCTTCCAGTAGCTGCCTCTGGATGGTTATTTGCAGGGAGTGCAGCAAAGCTGGGTCACACAGAACTCATTATTTCATCTGTTCCTCATTTTTCAGGTCACACTGATTTAATTTCAGCCTCATAAAAGGTCTTTTTTTCCTCTTTCCATTTTGCTAGAATTTTATTTTCCTTGCCTAGTCCTTTCTACCTGGAATCCTGCTTTCCTCATACAAAAAAGTTATATAAGGTTTGCTACCTAACTTCAAACCGCATCAGGTAAACAACACTATTTAACAGGGCAACATGCAGTGACTTCTTCAAAACACTAACAAAGAAGTATTTATGCCAAGGACTTTCAATACATCAAAAAATAGTTGGGGTTCTAATCTCTGCGATATTCTTTCGACAGAAAATCAGAAACAAACGAAATGCTAAACATCTTTCTAATACAGGAAGCTTACACTTCCTGTTTGCAGTGGGTGCAAACCACTACATATTTTAAAATTATCTTTTAGCTTTTTTTTTTTTAATATAAGAAAGCATGGAAACCTTTTTTTGCTTAAGCATGTCACAAATAGAAGCATGCGTGGACTAAAATAGAGGCATTATTACTAACAAGCAAAATCCTAACCTTCATGAGTAAGTGTGTACATATACCTGTACTGATCACAAGTCAAACACTCTTTTTTTGACAGATTAAACAAAAAATGACAATTCTAGTATTAACTGCATTAGGACTCCAGAAGCAACAACAACGACAACTTCAAAAGCTTTCAAAGATTTCTTCAACTTTTTTCTTTTCCAAAAATGTTAAAAGTTTGCTCCTAATGTTGCTTATCCAGGGTTCCAAAGCCCAGAACAGAATTAACCATTATGATAACAATGATCCCAATCAACCTTTTACTTGAAAGGGTCAAGCAAATCTTCCAACAACACAACATGCAAGTTGTTACCTAAAGAAATGTGAAGCTGGATTTAACTTAACAGACAAGTAAGTATCTACCCAACACAATAGTTCAGTCGCTGGAAATGGGTAATTAGTACTCAATAATACTGACAAACTTCTAATAATCAGAAGTTTAAATATTTCTTGTGAGATGTGTTGTTCTATTCTTAAAATAGGTATTTCCAGAAACTCTAGGGGTGGGGAGCTTTCTCTAACAGAAGATACCATTCCAGTGACACAGTAACAGGAGAAAGAAAGTATTTTTTTCCCTTTTGTGCTACCTAGGAGAGAATAAAGACAGCAGCCAGTAGGATTATCTTACATGTAAAAAGGTAATATAAAACCCCAAACAAACTCTTATGAAATTAAGTTCCCTGCTCCCGTCTCTAAGATATGGGTTACCTGGTTAAGTCCTGTTGACTTTGATGAGAAGATGCTCAACCGCAAAGGCCAATATCATCTAAGGATTACTCCCTCAGATTCGGAAAGGAAGAGAGACCTACTTCCATAGCTGCAGCCAGCGTATTTTTGAAAGTCCATTCAAAGTAGACTATACGCATTGTAATACCTGCAGAGCAACCGGCACTGAACTTCTAGAGTCTTCACTGCCACTCTTACCATCAGAGACAAGGGAACGGATGGCACAGAAGCATCGACTATTTTTTCTTCTTGACTGTCTGAACTTTGCTATGTGCTGGTATTTGAGAATGCCTGTAATCTCACCACATGACTGAAAAGCCATTAATCATTTTCTATACTGAAGCGTAAGAGTCTAGTAGTTTACCAGTATTTTCAGCTAGCCTTCCATATTTTTGCTTAGCTGTGAGCGGCTGAGCCACAGGAGCGAAACATACCTCTTGTCAGAACCACTGCACACAAAATTCTGCTGAGCCCACTTCTCGGGCTAAGAGCCTTTGTGCTATAAAATGAACGCTATACAGCTAGATATATGCAAATAGGACACAAGCTACATAGTCCATACTGAATGATGCTATTAGATTTAATGACAAACTAGAAGCTAGCATAGGAGAATAAATCCCTTTAGAATCTTCATTACTATTTTCTGTTATTCTAGCCCCAGAAGATACACCTTATTCTGCATCAGATAGCAGAGACACCATTAGGAAGAGCAGGCTCTCGGATCTGCGCAGTAGTAAAGACAAACCTAACTTGTGAAAAATTGGTAATTCAGTTTGTTAAAATAAATACTCAAGCTACTTTACCCATTTTTGTAGCTTTCTGAAATATTCATTGCATGTTCATCTTGTAACATTTTCGTAAGAGTCTCTCCACTGTTAGGCATGCTGACAAAGCCTCTAAAGCTGGTCACAAATATGCTGAAGAACTGTGCAGCTCAGGCACAAGTAGGCTACTTGGACAACCGAAGAAACCAACAGTAACTGGTTATTTGTTAAAAAAAAACAGCACGTAATACAGGAGGAGGAGACTACAGCTACAAAAGCTATTTCTTTCTGATTTTAGCATGCTTGAAATGTCGCAGTGCCTGTGAGCTGCTTACTGTTAAACTTTCCTTTTAATTCAGTTTTCTTTAATTATCCATGAGAAGAATTTTAATGAGTCTACAATGCTTTAAGATGCAAATCTTTTCTTTTGCCAAGATTTCCAATGAATTCTTTCACACAAGTTGAAGCAATTCTAATTTTATTAATTCGAGTTTCAAAAAAAAGAACATTCAATGAAGTTATTTTCTTAAAGAAAACACAGATTAATTACATCAGGAAGTGCCTTCAACTCAGTTATACTTATGAAACCCCGTACTGCAAACAGCCAAGCACCTCCTCTAGCATCACAACTACAGCAGCACTCCACTGACTTCACCAAGCCAGGCCTACCGTACACTGTAGAAGTGTCTACACACGACTCAACAAATTACTTCTCGAAGTGTAAGAGCTTAGCTCTAGTTAAGCTACTTAGGCTACTTCTACACTAGCAAACAAAGAAGATCCAGGAAATGGCTCAAGCCACCCACCGTGAGCACCCTCCCTGGGACGGGTTTGGTCTGTGCAAACTGGCATTTCCCTAGAGTGCAGGATAACGCAGGCCAGGGGCTGTTACTGGGAGACGATGTTAATGACTTCCTGTCTGGAGGAGGAAGAAAGGGATGCAAGCTGTGCCATGCCATTCACCTTCAGAGCCAGAGAACATGATCCAGAATGTTTTATTTAGTGGTACAAAGACAGCTATAGTGATTAGGAAAATGTAAGACTACTAAACCTTTGACTTTATAGAAAGACGTAAATTTTATTCCAAGAGTATCTCACACCATATCCAAAGGCCTAATTGTAGATAATGCATTTTGAAATCAAAGGAAAAGAAAGAAAACTTTGCAGTGGGATTCTAAGGGGTCTACTCTCACACCAGAAACTTGCTTTGAAAATACCTGAACACAGAACAGGGGATATTTCAGCAGTAAAAGTGTGTCATCTTACGCAGCTAAAATTCTTTTTTGTCAGGATTGATTTAATTCCTTCATTTTGGGATAATTCTCAAAATTCCCACTTTGTTCTGATGAGTGTTACCAGAAAGCCGCTAGATATCTTCCATGGGCTTGTAACTGGCTTTCCAGAAATACCATAAAGAAACAACAGGTTTAAACTCTGTTGCAAGAAATCTCGCCATTTTTTAATTCTTCTGGTCATCTGAAATATTTACATGCCATGTTATATGAAGGAATCCAACGAGACAAACACTAATTACCTTGTTTGGGTGTTGAGCGGCTAGGTAACAGACTGGTCTCATGGAAGGAAAATGGCCGGTAATTCTCTAAAACTTGCATTTTCAGCGAACAAACAGAAAACTTCAAATATACATCTCTTCTATACTATGTTTAGAAAGAGGAATTTTGTTTTGTTTTTCATATCATCTTCCTCAAACTAACTGACAGTTAGAAAAATATTTTGATGCAATCAAGGATTCTCCGAGGCTAAATCACTCCCCCAGTAATACAAGTGGCTGCAGGGCAGCCAGGCTTTGAAGCAAGGGGACTTTATCAGGGGGACTGGTGGAGAAGAGTTGCTTTTGGATTGTGTATTGTTGGACTGTAATAGAAAACTCATGTGATTGTGCTAAACTGCAGGTTTCCTGCAATTGTCAGCTACAAGCAGTCCTGTCCTTTTAACAACAGACTTATGAACGCCATGCTGTAAGAAATACTTCTACATGGAATTTGCCTTTGTAGTTTGGGTACAACATTTCTAGGTACTCTTCAAATTCCAACTAATTAATCCTAACAAATGAGGCTAGCAACTTATGTAGAGTTTGGTAAGGAAGGATCGTCACCTTCAAATGATTTTTACATGCTGCAGTTTACATCATGCTATTAGCGTGGTGCTTTTCTTTTACGCCTATAGCTACCTGCGTGCGACTTGCACAAGACTGCACTAGACTCAGCCTGAATTTTTGCAGTGGGATGGGCTGCTTTTTCCAGCTACAGGTTAAGATTTCTGGGCGTTGACAGGCTTATAAAGCTATGAGGGAAATTTAGAGGCAAATACAGCTCACGTAGGTGTTCATGTCCTTTGCTCTACAATTATGATTGGTATCTTTCAGGAACTAGTGACTGATACTTAGTGTTGAAGACACTGTCACTACAAGCTTGCACTGTCACAAGATCCCAAACAGAAATACTACAGAGGCCAAAACAAAGCGATGTTGTTACTAAGGGCAGTAACCAACAGAACCGCGACGCGCAGATCTGCCTTGGTGTGGGTGGAGCATCCGGCACCCCTTCGTGTTTGAGACAGGATGTTTCAGGTTGCATTCACAACGCCACCACGGCACCATGAAACTGCCCGCAGCTGTGTACTCCCTCATTTCTCTACCTGTAAGGCTAGAGTGTTTGTTTCGCCACAAAACTTGTAGTTCTTTAAAATGAATGGAGGAGTACATGAATTCTGGATGCTCCTTGCTGTTTATCCCAGTTAGTTTAAGCAGGTTGTTAATTCATGTAGCAAAACAACTCTGTGTGATTGGCACTTTTTTTTTTTCTTTAAATCATGTAACTGGTAGCAAACATCTTAGTGTAAAACAACGTCTGTTGGTACAAGCATGATGTTAAACTGATACTCCTATTGTATCTTCTGTTGTTGACTTCTAGCGCTGAGACTAAGAACAATAATAACCCACCCCACAACCACCACCAGCAAAACATCTAATACCTTTACAGTTTCTATTTCAAAGGCTGTGTTGCATTTATTTACAGAAATTTCACTACTCCTACTCTTTTTTCATTACTTCAGATCAGTCCTCTTAAAGCCTGGCAGTTTTTTCAGCTTGCTACCCATTGCAGCCCTCTCTCTGCTATGCTCCTGAATGGCTGTTAACTGCATTTACTGTATTTATATACAGCTTCCACACAAGAGATGTGGGCACATCATTTTTTTTTTTTTTTTCATTTTCTCATAGAATTAAAGATTGAATTTTGGCCCCTAAAACTTTCCAGCTAAAATAAAAACATAATCAACTCCACAGTAACTCTTAAACAGGACTAGGTGTCAGGGTTTAAGCAAAATTCGCAAACCAAACATGTCTTCAAACATTACTGCGGCTGCGCCTCCATTAAGTCTTTGTAAACAAACGAGTTTCAAAGCATACTTTAACATCAACAAATTGACACTAGCTTAGGCCACGGAGAAGATGCTGAGGGCAGATTCCATAACAAAAAGCCCCAGGCAAGCAATATCTTTTTAAACTCATATACACTTTTAATATTAACTAATTTCTAATGCAGTTCAGATTAGAAAAAGGACAACTTTCACCCCTAGCTGTGTCTCCCCATACTTGCAGAACTGAACAGAATTTATCTGTACTCAAATCTCTAGGCAAAACCAACAAGACTACATCACATACACGTCAGATGAAGCACAGTTTATCTCACAAAACATTTCACTATCCACAAGCCTAACCAGCTGCATGTATTAATATTTCATGAAGTTTCCAGTAGCAATCTCTCTGTAAAAATCTTTTCTCTCATTGACCATGCCACAGCAACAGGAATTCAATTTTGCTTTTCTGAACAATGCATTATGCTTTCCAGGGAATTGTTCCACAACAATATGGAGAAAAACACAGATCAGTGCGTGCAAAGCTTCTGGAGTCTGAGTGCCAACAACAAAAGCATCTTAGATCCGGTTTTTGTCCAGCTCCTACTAATTAAGGAAGAGAATTGTAAGGAAAATAAAAGTAGCTGCAAATGCACATCTGGAGAAAGAAGCAGCTGTTTCTGAGCAACTGGAGAGAGGCAGAACGTCCTGTCAGGTCAAAACAACACTTGGTCTGAGGACAGGCACATCTAGACACAATTTTGCTGCTTCTTTCTGAAGAAAATATTGGTATAGACTAAAAGTAAGTCACTTCCACTTTCACATTTACCTATAGGTGTTCATTTATCCAGTCACCCTTACGGTCAAACTTTCTACAGGCCCAAAGCACTCAGAGATGCCCAGCCTTTAACCAATCAAAACTGTACTGTGAAAACAGGTCTTTCTTACTTCTTATTACTGCAACTTAAGTACTACAGATTGCTACCCATTTTAATTAAAACTTGCCTCAGAAAAATCCTCTAAAGATGCTAGTCACTCACTATACACTGCACCAAAATAGCTCAAAACAAATGCCATCATTTAAGTTTTCTTGCAGATACAGATATTTTACTTTCCATCACAGGCAAAAACATTTTCCTAAGAGCTTGTTTCTGTACAAAATATCTTTTTCAGACACTAATTATGGGGGAAAAGTCCCAGTACCATTAAAGTTCCATTATATGACACTGTTATACTTTAAATAGCCTTTTTAAAGTGTATTTTAAAGAAGACTAAAACCCGAAAGTTAAAAATATTATTTAAAGGATGCTTTCCTAACAGCTTTGTAGCAAGCGTGATACCTGTTCAGGTTTGGATGCTGGAAGAATCCAGCTCAATACCAAGGAAAGTCTGTTGTGATGCCGATTTCAGCTCCGTGAGGGACCACTGAAGCTCTTCATGGAAATTTAGTGTGATTGAAAACAGACACATTTCCAGCCCTCAGATTCCCAATTTTCTTTTTTTTTCAGGTGTTTGTAATGAAAGTCACTCTTGGAACTTCTTTACAAAAATCAAGGGTGCTGCATGAAACTACAGCTGCAGTTCAGCAGATTGTACTCTTACCCGTGTCTCCGGGATGCTGCTTCCAACAGCTTTGCAGTTTAGAAGGCATGATTAATGAGAGACGGTAACACGGCCAGATGTAAGAAAGGCAGGCAAACAAGGAGATTCTATGAGTATTTCATACAGCAAAGATTAAAAGATAAATGCATGATTCTTGTAGCACATAAGAATGCTGTATGCTCCCATGGCCAGGTGGGAGACAGTGGTTTGATCACTGTTTTGTGCTAACAGTGGGAATACCTATTTCCAAACCTCTGGTGGTTAAACAAAATGGGGAGTAGGATCTAATTATTCCCCACTCCAGTCTGGTCCTGCCTACTTGCAGAGAAGAAAAAAATCTCTGCTTGTTTTCCTGTTTACACCTGTGCGCAAATTTCATACCGTGCAAGTAAAAAGTGACAAGGTGATTCATAGTATCACATGCAGCAGGAGGGAACGGAAGGGAAAGAATAGTAAAAGAGATCAGCTGTTCATCTGAGAAATGGGTTAGCAACTGCTGGCTAGGAACAACCACAGACTTAGGAGGGCAAGGTGAGTTACAAGAGAAGCAGAATCGTGCATATACACACTTGATCACCAGGTTGGTTGAGTAAGGGAACCACCACCGTAATTGCCGAGAAATACATCTGCATGTCTACAGGCTTTGTTACATTTATGACTAATCACGACAAATTAGATGAGTAAAATCAGCTGCTGAGGATTCCAAGTCTACTCCACAAATAGAGTATTGATAAACAGGAAATGTTTTGCTTCACCCAGCTACAGAAGTACTGTATTCCCCTCGGGTATCAGGATGACTGCAGTTTTCAGACTAGAACAATGCAAGAGATGCAGGCAATGACGCAAAGAATACCAATGGACTGATACCTCTCCTATTTTTCTAATCCAAAACACCAGCCCTTACCACTCTTCCCACTAATTCTTTGAATAAATAAGGAGTTTGGTTGCACCAACTGGAACCAAAGACGGAGGAAACAAACAATATTAAAGTAAGTATAACCTGATAGCTCCCCCGAATACAACAAAAGGAAAGTAAACAAAGCAGGAGGCTCAACCCTCTTGGGCAGAGATCTGTACCAGCAAAGTTTTTGGCCATTACTACTAGTAACAATTGTTACTAGCAAGAAACCACCCATGAGACCGAGTTCATACTGCATTTACCAATTTCTACGTACACCTACATGAGGATTTTTACTCACAGTAATTATATGCTCTCTCTGTACAATATACTATAAATTGATCTTTGAATTTAAATTCTCAGTGAAATTCATTATGCGCTTCGAAAGCCTCTCATCTGCCGAAGCATTCAGCTACTGCGAGGCTATTAACAGATTTATCATTTCTTCTTAAACAGGAATATTATCTTCAGGACTACAGGATTATAGCTGATTTACCTGTAAGATGAAGACCATTACTAAAATAAACTGGGTTTTCCCCATTAAAAAAGGGATATATAGTTCTCAGCCTACAAGTTTACAGAGTAATTTACTATAGTTATTTTAGAATACAACTTCTGTGTTTACTTGTCTATGTAATTTCAGAATTTCAAAACACAGATTTACATCTTAGCTGCTGCTAATTGTGCTTAGAGGAAGTGAGTTACCAACACCGGTATCTTTCTTGTGGTTTCGAACTGTTCCTTCCATTGATATCTAGGGGGTTTTTTCCTGCAGATTAGCTCCCCCTCCTTTATTAAGTCTACATGCTTCATATAAGCAGGACTACACAAAGAACAGATTGCACCAATTCAATCTTCTAATAGTATTTACCTGAAACACGATAAAAAGTTCATTAGAATGTCACTAGAGATTTAAACTGGAAATATTTTTCATTCAAAACCCACACTGCCTCTTTGTTTGCTTTCCTTCTCCATTTACCACTGTCAGAGAGCTCAACAGGGTTCTCCATGGTCATCTTTTTAACTCTCCTGCAGTCGGCAGAGCGCTGCGGCCGTTGGGTTACCATAACCACGGGAGATGTTCTTGCTGTATAAAACTGCTTCCAGGAATAAAGAACTCTTCCCCGGAATAAAAGAGTTTGTGAGCACTTCTACTCATCTCGAGTTTGAACAACACCTGCTCTTCGCTCATGCACCTTTTCTGTATTTTTCACTGGTGATTTTCAGCATCGGTTTGTCACTTTCCCTGAAAACAGGCTTTTACTCTGCTCCCACACCACTACCAGATCTCTCCTTTCACCCGAGCTGTAAATAATTAACTGGAGACCTTCGGTTGCCGGGAGAAAGACAAAAACCAAGCCAGCTTCCCAGCCCGCTCTCGGCAGGCCGGCTGGCCGAACGGGCGAGCAACGACCCAGCGCAGAGCAGGGCCACGCCATCACCCCCCCAAACTTTCAACCGCCCCAAGCTCTGAGGGACGAGGCGGCAGACGGACAATTACCGGG
>Ga0065711_1027000_pt1 | contig 55791 bp, 34 predicted proteins | sample Hoacrofraction12_FD_59098 | JGI IMG/M metagenome (GOLD analysis project Ga0065711, IMG submission 59098) | Hoatzin crop microbial communities from Cojedes, Venezuela - Epithelial fraction 12 v2 (version 2) | ecosystem: Host-associated > Birds > Digestive system > Esophagus > Crop | place... | reverse complement strand
GTTTCTGCCTCTTTCTTTCCATTCTCCTCCGCACGCCGGCGGGGGGAGGGGCGGCCGCGTGGCGCTTTTGTTGCCGGCGGCAGCCGAAAGCGAAACATATGGTCCTACACTGTGCAGACTATGCCTTGAAGAGACAAGTAAAAAGGAACAGTTAGGCAAGGAATTATCCCCTTTATTATATAGCTGAGCAACAGAGGCACTGAGTGATTAGTTGTCTTGCTCGTAATAACATAAGAAGGCTATAGCTGAGCCTAACCAGACCTAATAGCGTCTGGTTGTCCCAGACAATATGTTCTTACTACCCTGCCATCTTTCTTCATTGATGTAAATGGTTCATTTTAAAAGTAGATTTTCATTGGCATCAACTTGGTTAACTGACACCCAAGTTCTCACGACTGCATTGTATATTAAAGTTGAATAACTCTTCTTCTTCTGCCACAGATGACTACTATGGACAGCTGTGGTTATAGGCATTCTAGCACTGCAATATAAGAACTATATTAATTTTAGTTAAAAAAAAAAACAACAAACACTAAGCTTCAAGACCTGAAAAGAACATTAAGAAAAGATCTTATCATCATTAACTCTATATGTTCTTATACTGTCAAGTGACAGGTAAACGATTCTGTACAATACTGCTGTAAAAAGCACACAATTAAATGCATCAGTAATCTCCCTGACATACAATGGAAATATAATAACCCGGGGCACACTGTTCAAAATCCATCGAAGTCCAGGTGACTACAGTCAGAAGTGCACACTGTGTAAAGAAGTTGTTGTATGTTGCATTTGTACCTTGGTGTATTTCCTTTGGTGAGGAATTTTCTTTCATTGATGTGGACACAGCTCTCACTGCATGCTCAATTTAATCGAGCAAAATCCCTGTGATAACAGACTGCAGCAGGATAAATCTTCGTTTGTGCCAGTTTCTTTGTTTACATAGCCCTGTGCTAACATTTCTAGTACTTATATGTTTTATCAGAATATTTAATTGGAAATGTAACGTTGGGTGCAGGGATTACAAATAAAGTAATGGTGCATTAATTATATTTTCTTTGCCCAAATTGCATCCAGGCTTCTAAATGATAATCTAACTATATTGAGAGGGAGACAAGAAAATGTGAATCACTGGAGTCTTACGAGCAGCTGCTAAGGAAAGGAGTGATGGCTGAGCACTAAGAAAAACAGAGTGGAAGAGCAGACCTGATGCTCCAGGTGGTCTGTGCTCCTATAAATCACCATAAAGGGGAAAGCAATCACATCTCTGCAGCTCCCTGGGAACTGACCCAGAAATGCATACACTCAGACCCTATTTTGTGTTTCAGACAGAGTTTTTCCACCTGGAAAATGTCTTTCCCTGAGATTTCCTACTCTCTATAAAATCCAGTTCGTACAGACTCCACTAATAACCATCACTCTTCCAGGGACTGAGAGCCAAACCATGGCTGACACCAAAGTTGGGGTCAAGACCCTGTTGCTTTTCCTTGGTGCCAGATTTTCCTCTTGTGCTTCTGCTTTTTCCCTCAATGTACTCATAAGCTGCAGGATCTGTATCTGCTGCTGATGCCTCACTGTTGACTGACAGTGGATGGGCATGGTAACAGTCTCTTCTCTTTCCACAGCATTTTTACTCAACCTTCACTTTCTCACTTCAGCTAGCTCTTTGTGAAAAAAATAATGGCCCAGGTGCAATCTATTTCAAGTCTTACCTGGACAGCTGGTTTTGGCAGCACTTAATCTGAGCATCAGGGGTTCTGCTAAACAGTTTTCAGCTTCTAGTCCTCTCCAGAAGGAGCTGAGCAACTGTTGTCGTTACACATATATATTGCTGCCATATACATTGGCAGCTAGAGACCCCAGTCAGGTAAAAAGGCAGTTAGTTCTTCATCTCAGAGACAGTACAGCTATGGAGTCAGCAAAAAGGCACAAGCGATAGATGAAACAAATCTGGAGAGGACAAAGACAAGGCAAAGTGACAGCAGAACTCATAATTTTTTCCATTTTCCAAGCAGCTCCGAGAGCCAGCTGTGACCTCTTGGCAGGACTCATCACACTGCAAGCAGTGACTTCATGGGGACCACTTGTGTTTAAAATGTTATTCAGATAAGAAAGGGTGTCATATTCTTCTAATTTTCCCAGCCAATCTACCTTTTGCAGCAGACATCTATGATTTCATGAAACTGCTTTTCTTTTTCCTCTCTTACTTGTCATAATCGTACATAAATCTTTACCACGGAAGTTTGCAACTCTAGTGAGACCACTTTCTGCAATTTAAAGAGCTGAGAAGCACATAACGTTGTTAGTCAAAAGGGCGGGAGAAAAAAGGTGTGAGATTTCTAACTTAATTTGAACTATTCTGTGCTTGTGTTGCACGATAATGTTAAAAGCAAAGTGTGGACAGACACTGGTTTTATAGTGCATGAACCTCTTCAGGCCCTCTTCCCAAGCACACTGCAACAGTTCATTTGCTGTATGAGCTACCATGCAGAGAATGACGTTATGTTCCAAACCTGTAGAAGAAAACAAAACATAGCTAATAAGGAAATATATTTTCTTCTGTGTGTGTATCAAGGCTTGAAGGCCAACTGATTTTTCAGAGAAGTCAAAAGTAGCATATATCTCTTCAGCATTTTGAAATCCAGGTCCACTGATACTTTTTCTTTGTAACTGCGGCAAACAAGCTGCTTTTGGCGTTTCCAGGACATTTTTACCCTGTTGCAAGTCGGGTTGCTTCATTATTTCTAATGTGAAAAAAATTCTTTCTGGGGGAGTTGGGCAATCAGATGGCAGCACTTCTCTAAGTAGGTACAAAGTAAAATCCAACCTAAATGTTCACACTTACAGAAGGCTGGATTTTTAGATTAATATGCATATTCGGAGACGAACACAGTGATCTTGTAGTAGGAGGGTAGTGCAGCTCCATACAAGGTAATGCAGATGAAGTAGAGACAAAAACTTCAAACCAAAGCCTCTCCTCTTCAGATCTAATTTGGTTTCCCCATGGTATCTGAGTCTTTCATTTTTGTAATACACCCTAATGCTTGGGCCAAAGCCATGGTGTCTGGGTCTTTGCTAGGATAAAGGTAACGCAGATTTTCAAGCTACAATTCCCTGCATGGATAGCTTGCTGTCTGCCTTTGCAGACTGCTGCCATTTTAAATCAGACTGTCAGAAGGCAGTGTATGTGATTTTTAATTTTAGCTAAATCAGAAAATAACCTTCTTGCTCTTTCAGTTGTTGTGTGCATTGGACAAGTGTGCACTCTGGATTCAGTGCCTTCTGGAAGGATGTGAATTCAAGGCTATACTTTTGATTATCCATTTGTTCTTTAAATCTTTTACTCTATTCCAGCTAGGTGGCATGCCAGGGCCCAAAAACCTCTTGATATTCTAGCTTTACCACACAGCTTTTACAAACAAGGTCACACAGAACAGAGGAAAAACATATAATTAATAATTATCAAGACCTGCTGCTGTGTGGGCTGCTAGTCCCTGCTCAGAAATTAGAACCAAATGATTTCAGGCTTTAAAAAAGGTAGTTAAAATATCCAACGTGCTTAAATTAACTCTTCTGGGAGAGTACACTAGCTCCATTAGCTCCCTGCATGTGCTTTGTTTCACCCTAACATGTACCACGAGCCTCGAATCACAGTGGCCGGGTTCCTTCCCATTGCACTTGCCTCGTTCCCCACACTCCCTGAAATGTCATTCCAGTTCCCCGTGCCTTGTGTCCTTCACCCCCACTGTGTTAATGCCAGCCAATCTGAAACAAATGCATAGATTATTAGGCAAAGTCAAAAAGGGAAAAAGATTCAGGCAAATAACTGCAATAACCAGTCACGCAATCCTGGTCCCTTTAGGAGTTCTCTGGATTTGTTTCAGACACTGGTAGAATGAGGGGGAACTACCAAGAAATGCAAACCCTTCTCTGGGGTATTTCTGAACAACTTGATTGAAACAGTTTGTATATGGTGGCATCCATTGTCAGAGTCTGAAAGTCACCCACTGAATTTTTAAGGATGCATAGGTTTTAAGACTAGGAGACACCAGTAGGTTACCTAATCTGACTTTGTGCATAATCCTCGATATTGAATTTGTTCCATGTTACCCTGGGAACTCAAGTTGTTTGTTACTCTGTAAGGAATTATTTTCTAGGAAAAAGTGTTTATACAATTTATGACTCTCCAATTTATGAATCACGAGAAAGAAATTAATTTTGGGTTTGGAAACTTGAAAAATTAAGTGTACATCCCCATAAAGAACATTTGGAAGGGATGGACCAATACAGTCCTAGACAAGTGCTCCCTGCGAAGTTCTATCCTCTCCATGGAAAGGAGCCCCCGTGTCTCACAATTTGTATATTCCCTCATCAGACATTGTGCTTCTCCTTTGCCCAGAGACAAGGTCTGTGGTTAGTCAAATACTACATCAAAGGCATCTACTTTCTCCGAGTAAAATAATAAATCAGTGACTCTTAAATTGTGTTATAAACACTTTCACCTAGAAGATAATTACTTATGTTCTTCTGACAAATAATAAAAGGTAATCAGATTAAGAGCAGTTATTCCATAAATAAAAAGTCAGATTGTATCCAAACATCTGTCACCAAACTAAATTCTTCTGCAACCCAAATCCATTTGTTAATTGTCTCCTCTCTGCCTGGAATGCAGCTGTTTAAGTAATTTCTGCAGGAGCATCTCTGTCATTGACAGACATCTGTGCAGGATCAGTGATGTGCAGAAAATATTCTATTTATAGAGAAGTAATCATCCCTTTCTCTTCTTCTCTCCTTCCACCCACAGCTCTTTGCAGTGATATCAAGGGATTCCCAACCCTGGTATTAATTTCTTTTCAGCTGAAATGCACCCATAAACTTTAGTCAAGAACAAATGAGTAAAGGAAAGTGAAGATCATATTTTTTATGCTGAGAAATGTTTTTAGACGCCAGCCATGGAGACTTCCTAATGTTAGAAAATGACAGGATTTGTTGAAATAGAAAGAACAGAAAAATAACGTTTAAGAAATTGTATAGCATCTATTATTTATCATAGCAATCTGTGGGGAAAGGCCCAAAGTAAAATATACGACTTTGGAGATGAAACAAAAAGAGGTGGCAATTATTACAAAAACTTTTTTATTTTCCTTGTGAAAATATTTTATTGAAATACAGCCTTTTGCCTAAAACACTCTTTCTGAAAAAAATGCTTTGGTTCTTTCCAAATGCTCAGGCTTTTTAAAAAAGAAAAATCTATATAATGTTTCATAGATGAAAAGCATTTTGTGAAGAGACCAGTTCTACTTAATTGTCTATAGCTTTCTATGGACCTAGGATGTTCCCATTCCATAGCAAGCATACTCCATCATAATCTTATCACAAAGAAATTCTTGTGTTCCAGCCCCAGAATAGCTGGATTTGATTGAGTACTCCTTAGAAAAAGGAATAGGAAAGCTCTTCAGAAACTTTGTAATGAAACATATACTAATTATAGTATTATTTAAGAGTAAAATGTTTCAAAGTGTACTTTATTTTAGTTTGAGGGACTATTCAAATATTAAAGACCATATATTATTCAGTTATGAAGAAAATGAGTTATTACTCTAAAATGGAACACACACGGCAGGGCAGACAACTCCACCATGACATACTTCTTTATCATCCACCGTCACTCACAGAAGAATGAGTTATAAATTTGGAGGCATTCTAGCTAGTAATTGTTCTGTTTCCAAGAAACCAGTGCTCAACAGCAGTTTTTACATAGTGAAAGGTTCAGTAAAAAAAAAACTCCTATGAAATGTCTTTAACACCAAACAAATGACTGCACAGGTCCAATGTGAAGGGAAGTTAATTGGGTTTCTGCCTACCATTGTCTTCAGAATAGCATTTTGTCTCAACTTGCTGCATTGCCTGAAATAAATACGAAAATCCCATACTCTGGCTTTCACCTCTCTGGGCAGAATAGCAAAGGATCTTAGGATGACTTTGTGGAAATCTGGGTAACTTGGTATAGCACAGGGCTTTTCTCATGGCTTTTCTGGGCCTCAGCAAAGGGAATTGCACAAAAAGAGCCAATCATTTCACAATTCAACAATTTAATCTGTATCTGTGTTATTATGTGCAGATTTTTCATATGCACAGTCTATGCTAACAGCCACAATTTTCATTAGAAACGTTTCTAAATAATATGAGAAATTTGCAATAATCAAGAGATATAATTGCTATTTGTAAACACCTGTCCTACAAAATATCTTAGTTTGGTTCATATCAAGGTTAGTTTTAGCAGTATGTGTAATATAGCCTGCTAATTGAAATATGTATCCTCTACAACTAGCTGAAAACCTTTCTGCAGCATGGGTGGGGTGATTTGTTCTGTTTTCCTTGCCCAAGAATGACATCACAATGTTTAATAATGCTCTTCATGGAACGAACTTGCAATTCAAGCTACACTGAAAGACAGTACTGCAACCAATTTTTCTGTAGACTCCCTCCTTGTTATTCATGTCAAACGTCTTTGTGTCTCATGCAAACAGTTAGGCTCAGCAAAACAACTGAACTAGGCTTGCATTGCTAATTCCACCGAGACCCTACATAAACCCACAAGACAGACTGATTCCTACTTGCAACCCTGATACGCCATTCAGCAGACTGACCTTTTTTCTCCCAAGCTAAAATGCACAAGAGCCCAGTGTGACTTGTTGGATGTAATGTAGGCTGAGTACTAAACAGTTCAGGCACAGCTTTGCAAAGCCTCAAGAGACACCTGGACAAGCACACTGTTCACAACTAGTAGCGTCCATGGGAGAGACAAATGGAGAGTCCGACCAGATACCTATGAATTTAAGAGCCCCTGTGACAGAGCACATCATTCCTGAGTCTGAGTTCCAAAGCAGCACTGCCCCAGCAGAAGGAGTGCCAGGAAAACATCTAGTTTGGTGCCCTACCTCAATCTTTCCCTTTTTCTGAAGGTTTTTACAGCCACCGTGTTTGTTAATGCCAGACACAGATAAAATGCAAGGCAGTCAGGATGGAGATTAGTGGAAAACTAGCCAAGGGTTGCTCCCTAGATTCACTCAAGTCTTTGGGTCTTGGAGCACGACAGCTTAAATTTTTAAAAGCAGTTATGTAAAACTGAGACTGCATTCGTGTCCCCTGTGGCAGCAGGTGACTCTGCCCTCTACCCAGCCAGGAAAGCTTGTCTTTCTTGTGGGGAGCAGAGACAAAGGCATTTAGATGAGCTGCTTGGCCGCCTGTGAAAATCTGCTCCACAGCAGGCCAGGAAAGTGCCGCACCATTTCTGAAGACAATCCCACTTGCTCATGATGATGGACAAAAAGTTCAGTTTAATGCATTGTCCTTGTGTGTGGCTCTGTCTGGGCTTCATGTCCTTCCTCCTAAATGATGAGGCCACAGGTGTATTTGAAAGCCAGGAGGTAGATAAATGAATTTGCTGTCTCCTTGGATTTTTAGGGTTGCATCAATTTTACTTTATTTCTCCAACAATCCCAAGAAGTTTACTAGCTGACCTTTCTTAGATGTGTTGTTACATGTCTGGAAATAAATTACCTGATACCTGTTGTCTCTTTTTTTTTTCTGTAGCACTTAGAAATGTGAGAGATGACTGATACAGGTTTGCTGTACGTTTGGCACAAATGTAACTGGGTCACAATTTATGACTCAGCCCATTCATGGTAGATTGTATGCTCTTGAGATGCTTGATGATTTATAGCTGATGTAAATTGTGATACTTACTGTGTCATTAGCAAAGCCATTATCTCTGTCGTGAGAACTTAGGATCAATATATGTCAGTAGAGACAGAACGAGTATTGTAAGCTTGCTGATACAAATGGGTTTGTGGAGAAGCATTCTAGGATGCCATTTGACACAGCCCTTTCAGAGTAGCAATTTTATTAATGAAAATCATGAAGTCAGGTAGCTATGTCCTTTACAATTATTAACTATGTAAAAATGGCCTGAGTGCATTAGCACCCTCCCGCAAAAAATAATTTTTCAAGCTGCAACAAAGCTAGTTACTTAAAACCCTAGCCCTGTAACATGATACTGGCAGACATTTTCTAGATAACAACTAAGAATATGTTGAGATATTATTCGCGATCATGAAAATAAGATCTCAGAATAAATTAATTTCATTCTGCAATTAAAGAAAATGCTTTTTTTTGAGAAATGTAGTGCTAATTAGATCCTCCTACCAAAGAAGAGGTTCAGCATCATACATTCAGGTCACTGAGCACAAACTGCGTGTCATACTGGACAGCCAAACCTTTGAGCTAACTAAACCCTTTGAGCTATGGCAAGCAAGCCACTGACTACAGTTAGGTCACAATAAATAGCCACACAAACTATTTATTCCGAGTCAGTCTAAAAATCCTTGTACTCTGACTGACAACTCGAAAGATGAACTTCATTAAATAAACTATCTTTTAAGGTTGTTCACCTTGCTGTTTTTTTAGGAAGGACTGTTCATACAAAAGCACAGCTGAAAGCACCCCTACCCTTTCTCTAAGGTATTAGTTAGGTCTAGCACTGAAGGTCTTTCAAAGCTCTGAGCATTTGCCATGGCATTTTGGTCCAGCTCACTCCGGAAACAGTTATCAACCCTTAAATGCTGATCTCCCTAATGAAGGGCCCTCAGATTTCTCACTCGTAATTTTATGTGCACGGCATTCACAAGCATGTAACTATTCAGGACTCTTCCTAAGGCTCTTACTAGCATTGCAGTCACTGTGCTTGGCCCCTGCATCAGTTTCTTTCCTTACCTCTTGCAAGACTGGCTCACCTCATCAAACAAATCCCAAAGTGCTCTTGTGTCTACTCTTGCAACTAAAAATTTGTCAGCACCCCCATACTTGAATTGACTAACCAAAACAGTTGCTCTGATGGTGGTCTCTAATCTACCATCTTCTAGCTTCACACAGTGTTCCTGTTATCAGACTAACACTGTCAGAGAATCACAGAGTATTTCACGTTGGAAGAGACCGCTGGCAGTCTCCAGTCCAATTCCCACACAAAACGGGAACAGCTAGAGCAGGTTGTCTTGGTTGCCTCCAGTGGAGGTTTGAGTATTTCCTAGGATGGAGACTCCATAATCTCCCTGGGCATTTGTGTCAATGTTTAACCTCCCACACAGTGAAGAATTTTTTCCTACTACTTATTTACAGTTTTCTTTATAGCTATTTCTGTCTGTTGTCTCTTCTCACGGCCCTCCTCTGAGCAGAGTTTGGCTCTGTCTTCTCTACATCCTCCCCTTAGCTGTGGATAGCAATAAGATCTCTCCTTTACCTTGTTTTCTCCAAGTTGAAAAAACATAGTTCATAGAATCATAGAATCATAGAATCATTTAAGTTGGAAAGGACCTTTAAGATCATCGAGTCCAACCATTAACTTAATACTGCCAAGTCCGCCACTAAACCATGTCCCTAGCACCACATCTGCAGGTCTTCTAAACACCTCCAGGGATGGTGACTCAACCACTTCCCTGGGCAGCTTCCAAACCTCCCCTGATCTAACTGGAGGCCATTTTCTCTTGTCCTATCACTTATTACTTAGAAGAGACCACCTTGTTACAATCTCCTCTCAGGTAGTTGAAGAGAGCAATAAGGTCTCCCCTGAGCCTTTTCTCCAGGCTAAACAATTCCAGTTCCCTCAGCTGCTCCTCATGGGACTTGTTCTCTAGACCCTTCACCAGCTTTGTTGCCCTTCTTTGGACACACTCCAGCACCTTGGTGTCTTTCTTGCAGTGAGGAGCTCAAAACTGAATACAGTACTCGAGGTGCAGCCTCACCAGTGTCGAGTACAGGGGGAAAGATCACTTCGCTACTCCTGCTGGCCACACTATTCCCGATACAAGCCAGGATGCTGTTGGCCTTCTTGACCACCTGGGCACACTGCTGGCTCACGTTCAGCCAGCTGTCGACCAACACCCCCAGGTCCTTTTCTGCCAGGCAGCTTTCCAGCCACTCCTCCGCAATACTGTTGTAAGGATTCTCCTTTCCCAGGTGCAGGACTTTGCACTTCACTTTGCTGAACATTGCATGGCTCCAGTCTAGCAAGATCTCCCTGAACCCAGCTTGGTGTCGACTATGAATTTCTGAGACTGCACACTGTCCTGCCATCCAGGTATTCAAAAAAGACATGAAACAGTCTTGTCCCAAATATCATTCCCTGAAGGCCGTCACTAGTGATCACCAACTAGATGCATGTTGTACAATTAATTGCAATCCTTTAAGATCAGTAGTCCAGACAATTTTCCATTCACCTTGTTGCTTATTGTCCACCTAGCCAAACCATATCTCATCAATTTAGCTATCAGGATACTATGGGAAACCACACCAAAGACTTTGCTGAAATAAAAATATACAATATCCATCACTCTGTCCTCATTGAGAGTCCTCTATCTCATCACAGAAGGCAATCGATATCGTCAGGCACAATACGCTGTTGGTAACTCCATGCTGGCTGCTTCCAATCACCTTTTTGACATTCAAGCACCTGGACAGGACCTCCTAGAGGACTCTCTCCATAAACTTTGTCATGTCCTTCCAAAGCTGTTCCAGAGCAGCCCTGGTGCCCCTGGAGACACCCCATCTGGTCCATCTGGCTTGCATATATCCAGCTTCCTTTAGTACTCCCTTACTCTATCTCCCTCTCCTCTGGGTATTGCTGCACTCCCCCAGACTCTGCAACCAGATTGAAGGGCGTGTGAGTTCTGAAGGCAGTGCTAGTAGCAAAAACGGCAAAAAGGCACGAACTACATCATCCTTTTCCATGTCCTTTGTCCCTTGATCTCTAGCTGTGCTTAGCAGCAGGCTCATAGTTTCTTTGGGTTTGCTTTTGCTATTCTGTTATAGAAGCCCTTCTTGTTGTCCTTCACGTCTCTTGCTAATTCAAACTCCAGCTGCTTTTCTGGTATCCCTATGTTTTCTTATATTACAGTAAATTAGTTTAATTCATCCCATTGGTAGGAAGAAAAACTCTAAGGAAGAACTCAGTGGAGCCATTTACGTAAGGGAACTAGCCAAATGCATCAAAATCTTTCGAGACTTGGAAGCAGTTCCCAGATGGAAAGGGATAATTTCCAGATGTCAACCCTCCACGGAAGATGTCAAACCCTCAAAGAAAACTGCTCATTTATAAAAAATCATTTTATAAAAGACATCAGAGAGAGACAAAATTCATTGTTCTGTTTTGTTACTGTGCATCTCAAATCCTTTCCCAAACTCTGACTCTTGCTCTGTATTTTTTACCTCACAATGCACACTAATCACCAGTTGTATTTTAACATTCTGCCAGCACATTATATCTATTTTCACTTGGAAAACTTTTGGTTTTTTCCCTATGGGGCATTAAGATAAGCACTTTATTAATTAAGCTGCCCAGAATTGGATTCAGATGCTTGGGAGTGCTACCACTTCTGTCAAGTGTGAGACATCATTCTTTGGAAAGATGAAAGACAGCCCTGGAAAAAAAATAATTAAATCCATGGTTGAGCACACACACAGGGGACAAAGCACTGCGTCCTTCAAATCCTTGCTCCCTAAGGCCTTCCTAGGAGAATCTCGGTGCAAACAAAAGTTCGGAAAACAATAAGGGTTATATTCCGATTTGTCTTCACAATGAAAGATGACAATGTTTCCAACTTGTAAATATAAAAACCCTAGAAGAGGATAAAATGTGTCCTTGATCTTTCCTTTAAAGATTCTAGTTTGCTGCCAGGCATTAATCTTCATATTTCGTGTGAACTACGCTGTAGCTCATAGAGGGTTCAACATGTTTGCTGTCTTCGCTACCAGAAATTTGTGACATTTTCTCATGAAATACATCAGCTATGAAAATGGCAGGAAGAGAAAACAATGACTATCAAAGAGGGTGCTGCCTGGACTCCTGTCTTTTTTTCAAGTGACTTTACCGTCTGAGGTTGTCACTGTAAAGCTAAAAGAAAAATTGATATCAGCTATTTTGCCAAAATTGCCTCCTGTTTTCTTTGATGCCAAATATTTTATCTCTTTTTCTTTTTAACTTCTTACAGTGATGCGTAAGGGAAGATTTCCTGTTTCATTTCATTTTCCACTAAAACAAAGCACATACTTAGTCACACATTTACATCTGCTGGTTAAGTGCATTAATGTCCAGAGCCAGCCTGGATCCTCCTTTAGCCCCTGCCTTCAGGCACACTGCTTCTTCCTTGGTAGGGACCTGAGGCAGCAAGTATCTGGTTGTATTTCAACTTAAAATGCCAAAATAGTACATTGCTTTGAAGTTGTCCATTTATACATCGTGGAATCATAGAATCATAGAACCATTTAGACTGGAAAAGACCTTTAAAATCATCGAGTCCAACACAACACTGCCAAGTCCACAACTATACCATGTCCCTAAGCAACACGTCTACATGTCTTTTAAATACCTCCAGGGATGGCAACTCAACCACTTCCCTGGGCAGTCTCTTCCGATGCTTGATAACCCTTTCAGTGAAGAAATTTTTCCTAATATCCATACTAAACCTCCCCTGGCACAACTGGAGGCCATTTTCTCTCATCCTATCACTTGTTACCTGGGAGAAGAGACTGACACCCACCTAGCCACCATCTTTTTTCAGGTAGTTGTAAAGAGCTCCCCTGAGCCTCCTTTTCTGTAGGCTAAACAACCCCAGCTCCCTCAGCTGCTCCTCGTAAGACTTGGTCTCTAGACCCTTCACCATCTTCATTGCTTTTTTTTGGATACATGGTCTCTTGCACTGTGGTCCATTGCCGCTGTGAAAAACTCTTCTGGGATAATATGACTATTACTATATTCATTCCCTACACCATGCATGTTTTTTCAGCTCTTGCAGCCTCTTCTCATGTCAGCTTAAGAATCACCTTTCTGTTTCTCAATTCATGTGGTATTTTCACTGACGCTGTCCTGGTTAATGATTGTTTAACCACTTCAGTCAAGGCCTAGGAGCTTTGCCTGGCAAATGAAAAGGCTTTCATCAGGGGTTCATTTTAGATCTTCCTGTATTCTTGCTGCATATTTTGTCCCAAGTCCTACCTAGGACCTGCTTGCTTAATCCTCTCTCCTTTTGTCCAGCTTCCAAGAGCAGCTTTTAAACACTTGCTTTTAAACTTTCATGAGCTGTATCATAGATTCACATCTCTGTTGTACCACACCTAAAATCATACCTCCTGTGTGTCATGTTGACATGGAGAGCAGGGCTCTTCCAGCTCCTATACTACGTAATCATACTTTGTGGTTTAGCCCCAGCTGGTAACTAAGTACCGTGTGGATGGTCACTCACTCCTCCCCCCCCGCAGTGGGATGGGGAGGGGAATTGGAATAAAAATGTAAAACTCATGTGTTGGGATAAAGGTAGTCTAATAGGACAGCAAAGGAAGAGAAGAATAACTACTGTAATACAAATAAAAGAGGATACAAAGTGAGTGCTGAGCAGTGCAGTTGCTTAACACCTGGAACCCGATGCCCAGCCCGTTTCCAAGCAGCAATCCCCGGCCCCCAGCCAACTCCCTGAGTTTATATAGTGAGCGTGATGTCATATGGTATGGAGTATCCCTTTGGCTACGTTGGGTCAGCTGTGTCCCCTCCCAGCTTCTTGTGAAAATTAACTGTATCCCAGCTGAAACCAGGACATCATGGTTAGTTAATTCCTGACAGAATTATCTGAAAATTGTTTTTAAAATCACATATATTGAAACCAAATATTTTCAGGACTAAGTGTTCCTTCTAAATAGTTGTATTTTTCAGTAATATCCACCCTCCACACAAGAAGAACCAAGCAAGCCCGGGACACTCTTCATGAGCCCTCTGAACTCCCAGGAAATTCAACTTTGATGAGTATCACTCAGGGCCTATCCCAGTGTACTCTTGACACCAAAGATATTTCACTCTGTTGCCCCAAGAGAAGGATCTGGACAGACACTCGTCACTTTCAGTTCCACCTGATCTGTCTGCGTATCCTGAGCTGTTGCCTGATGTAACATCGGTCCAACAAACTGATCTGGAAATGCCTTAAAATGAAAATTTTCCACAGCAGGCACCAAACCCAGATCAGCCATTTTGTAAGCCCATCAAATCACCTCTCTCCAGCTGAGACATGAGACCCCTCATGCACTGCCCCTGGCCTGTCAGCTGCTTAGTAGCTGGGTGCTTTGGTGCTGCTGCATCTGCTGCAGTGACCCAGCTGTGGTATGTGGGGTGGCAGGAGACAGCATGCGTGTGGTTCCCGTGCTGGCGTAGGTTTGCCCCTGCCCACAGTAAGCCTTCCTCTTTGGGACTTCCTATGCTTTGGCAATGTAAATGCTTACATAACATTGCAAACACCAGTCTGCTAGAAGTTGGGCTCTGAAAAGTTTTGACACTGGGGGAGGGCTAAAGAAAAGCACCTACTTTTCTACAAATACCTGGCTCCAAGGCTTTTTGGTGGAAATGTTATTCTCTGCAGAAGAAAGAAAATCTGTTTTTTCAGAGGCATAGAATTTCATAAACAAAATGATTCCCCAAAGGACAAGAAAAGGAGCAACAGGAATTATTCTTCAGTTCATTGGTTTTAAGGCCATAAAGGACCATTATGAATATCAAATCTGAGCATCTGAATAAGGCAGGCCACAGAATTTTCCACATTAATTCCTCCATTAAACCCATACTTTGTAGTTGAACAAAGGAACACATTTTAGACTGGCATCCGATTAGATCCATTAGGAAATGCCACTTCTCTCTCCAATTCCCCCTAGTATTTTTTTTTTTTTTATAAATACACTTAAAGCAATTTGAAATCTTTTAAAATGAGTGTTCAACTTCCCATCAGAGCTGGACCATTTACACCTCCTAGAAGAGACCATTTGCTTTGAAGAGCAGAAGCACTCAGAGTTGGGAAGCAGGCAAGAGAGAGATCAGTCCTGCTGAGGACTCACTTTCAAAAACCCCCTCACTTGCAGCTGAAAACAGGGAAACCGAGGAGAGCAGGAAATAAATTAGGGAACCATTATTATTGACAGAAAGGATGGTGTTAATTATGAGCTAGAGTTTACCACCTAACACAGAGCAGAACAAAAATGGTGTGTACAGGGACAGCTCTGGATCCCAGACAGAAGGAGGCAATTTCTCTGTGTTAACGGTCAATACTCCTACACCTACAAAAGCAGGCAGGGAGCAGGGCTGGTCCTGGGCACTCCAAGGCAGCACATGAAGTCCCACATCTATGAAGGTTTCTGTGGGCCTTTGCTCATAGGAATGTGCCTGAAGGCTCTTTACTCCTCTGGTGCACCATAGGGAGGTCACCCTGTGTTTGCACCGTGGTGAAAGGACCTGCTTGCATGTGGTCTGTAGGAGGTGCTGTGTGAACCAGCTGTGCTGACAGGGTAATGAGTGATGCAGCGCTGGAAGATCGGAGAGGAGCCAAGCCTCAGACCTCCAGGTGGAACGTGCAGAAGGTGGCTGCTGAGGCAGAGAAAACACTGCCGGTGCTTTGCTTTTGTGCCCTGACCTGCACACTGTCAGGGAGAGGGTGTAGGTGGGAGCAGAATGTTGGACAAAATTCCACCACCCCCCCCCTCCCCCTTTCTATTTTTAAGGAATGATGTAGGGTCACCCCCAGGCTTAACCAGCCACGAGTTGCTGGCTCCTGATGATGCAGAGACGTGGCCTGTCGCAGCCCTGCAGCTCCATGCTCCTTCCCTTTGCTATGCCTGTATAGCCCAACTCAAATGGTGGCACTGGAGAGATGTTTTGCAGCAGTGACAGTCAGTACACAAGGAGTAAGACAAGAACATCAGACCCTGAAATTTAGGGGAAGACTGCAGCAGAGCTGCTAATCCCACTTGAAAGGATGGACTCATGTCCAATTACAGTTTTTTTCCAATCCACTGGGAAAGCCATTACACTGATGGCAATCGGACTGGTGCAGCTATGGCAATCTTGAAAGCATTTAGGATATCTTTGATTGAATGATATAGTGGGTAAAGACTGAAATTGCTTCTCTAGCAAAAGCTCAGTGTGGATAGCTTTTTTAATTAAAATGAGTTAATGTGGCATTTCTATTTGTAAAATCACATGAAAGGGAGAAAAAAAAATGAAGGGGTATGAGAGAGGGAAACCACCCCTTTGTTTTCTCTTCTGGCTGATTATCACCACACTGTTTTAAAAATGCCTTTACTTCCCCATGTAATCAGGTTGATTAAAATTCTCTAAAGAAATAAAACAGCTGCACAGACCTCCAAAATCACAGTCTTCTCTATTGTGTGTGCATTGTATTCTTTTCAACAGCTTTTGTTTTCAAATTATTCTTTTCCCTTCATTGCCTCTGAAAGCCTGTTACTGGATTTATTAAAACAAAGCTGAATAAGCACGCTGAATACAGACACAATGATTGCCTCAACACATGTTGTTCTTGCAAGAAGTACTGTGCTAGCAGGTCTGAACTGCCGGCTGTTGCTGAACTGACTGCAGAACAAAGGAAAACCCAGCTGAACTAATGAAAGTATTCACTAAAGGGAGGCTCCGTATTTTGCCCTTCCATCACACGCTGAAGAGATAAAATAATAATTATTAGGCTGAAGTCAGACCGTGACATTTTACTTCAGCCCAGGCTAGGAGGAGAAAAGTTCCCATATTGTCCCTAAGATGACCTGACCCTTCCCACTGCCTCAGGTCGGTCCCAGGTAGTGGTGTTAGGGGCAGACGCTGCAAGCTGTGCCTTCCAGCGGATCAGCCCCGCCAGAGCGGTTCGGCGAGGGACCACACTGCTCCCTTCCCACCCCTGCTCGGCCTTGTTTCGCCTTGTTAGCTGCAGGAGGGAGCAGCCATGAGGAGAAGCTGGTGGGTAGGCCAGAGGCAGAGCACATTGCAGATGTGCACAGCACATGAAGGTGCACATGAAATGGCAGGCAGGGAGGAGAAGCGCGGGAGCCCCGGCAGCTGTGCTTGCACCAGCCCTGGCACCGGTGCCAGCTGGTAGGACAGATCTCGCTGGGCCGAACCCCTTCCTCCTCCCTGTTTCATTTGGTTTTTCGAAGGCAGGCCTCTCTAAGGAAGCAGGAGGTTTAACCAAACGGGGTTAAACCGGACTCTGTGAGGAGGTGCAATGGGCACCGGTGCTGGAGTCGCTGGTGACTGCTGGCCGGGCAGCACGGGGGTGCCTGTTTCCCACCGAACCCTCCTTCTGCACTGCCTTCCCCATGGCAGGGGATTTGCTCCTCGCTCAGCCCATCCAGCCTTTCGGTTTGCCTCCAAACGTGGGGACAGGCGCACCGGCAGGCAGGGGTGGCTCTGCGGATGCCCACACCTGTGACCCTGCCGCAGCCCGCACAGGCAAGACATGGGTGCTTCTGTCAGTCAGTAGGATGGCTCGATTCTTCTCACTTTTTTGACTTAGTTCCTTGATCGGGACAATAGATGTCTTTGTGTCGCTAGGCGGTACCATTTAAGTGCCTTCAATATCGTGCAAGGTGCCGAGGGCAGGCAGCGGAGCACACACCGGCTCCCCGGCCACCCTGTGCCCTACCACGGGCACCGCCGGGTTTCCCTGTTGCTCCGGTAGCATGAAACTCTGCTGGCTCATTGTGGAGACAGAAACACCTCAGTGGCATAAATAAGCCTACGTTTAGTTTGATAGGACATACTGCATTTACTTTAATTGTTGATAGAGCCTTATCTGGGAAAGTCAAGTTAAAAAATACTACTTCACAATTCTGAAACAAGTGATAAAGTAACTCTTAAGGGGTTTAAAAAGACAAAAATGCTGCACCTGCTAGATAAGAGCAAACAGTCAGTCCTATGCAAACAACTGAGGACAGGGCAGGTTTTGAAAATCCCAAAGGCTAGAAATTTTCTTATGGCTAGAAGAAGAGCTGTGTCCCAAATAGTTTTAAATCAGTAAAGTCTGTGTGCAGTTATCGAGATGGAGTAAAATTCTGGCCCCACAGATGTTAATCACCCAATGAAGTCAGTGGCGTCAGAGTTTTACCCTGAGACTCTATTTATTTAAAAATAATTCATATTTCTGACATGTTTATATACACTTACATAGCGCAGACTTACAGACTTCCTGTGCTGTGCCCACATATATATTATCTTTTATAGCAGTACTTGTACTAATGATTTGTAAAATCTTTTAATGATGTACAACACTGAAGAAAAGAGTTTCTAATCTCTCTTCCTCGTCCTATTCAGAAGTCACTCCACACGTTGCTCTCGCTCCAGCGCAAACCATTGAAGCCCCATTCTAGCAGAATGACATGAAAGCACATGCTTTAAGTGTCTGATTAAAAGCAACCCTATTCCACAAAACATGCCAGTGTTTTTAAGGTGCAGTGAGGCTGCATTGCTTTGCAACACAGACCTGTAAAGGCACAATTTTTTTCATTTAAAATGACATGAAATGGAGATCAGTTGTCCAGCTGGGCAACTGCATCTTCTACAAGAGCATTTTTTTTAATTACATACCATGGCATGTATTCATATATGCATTTTCCTGTAATTGCTGTATTTCAGAAGATAATTTTTTCTGCTAGTTTTACCCAAATACTTTCCTACTGTTAAAGTAAGAGGATGTGATGTCATGTTTTTTCAGATTCCTGCACTGATATCTCTGCTACTCACATTCCAGGAGAGCATGTATTGTCCATATGAATCAACCATCACTGTCATTGCTCATAACAGTGCTGGCATGTTAAATAAACTTTGTGGTAGAGAGAGTTTTAAATCCCTTTTAAAATTCCCTCGATTTTGTATTGCATTCATTTAATAAGTAACAGAACAAACCTTGCCGACAAACTTTGTTAAATCACATTTTACAAATTCCTATTAAGAATCATAGAATCATAGAATGGTTTGGGTTGGAAGGGACCTTAAAGATGATCTGGTTCCAACCCCGCCTGACGTGAGCAGGGACATCTTCCACTAGACCAGGTTGCTCAGAGCTCCATCCAGCCTGGCCTTGAACACTTCCGGGGAGGGGGCATCCACAACTTCTCTGGGAAACCTATGCCAGTGTTTCACCACCCTCATGGTGAAGAATTTCTTCCTAATATCTAATCTAAATCTGCCCTCTTTTAGTTTAAATCCATTCCCTCTTGTCCTATCACTACACACCCTTCTGAAAAGTCCCTCTCCATCCTTCCTGTAGGCCCCTTCAGGTACTGGAAGGCTGCTCTAAGGTCACCCTGGAGCCTTCTCTTCTCCAGGCTGATCAGCCCCAACTCTTATAGCCTGTCCTCACAGGAGAGGTACTCCAGCCCTCTGATCATCTTCGTGGCCCTCCTCTGGACCCACTCCAACACATCCATGACCTTCTTATGTTGGGGGCTCCAGAGCTGGATGCAGTACAGCAGGTGGTGTCTCATGAGAGCAGAGTAAAGGGGTAGAATCACCTCCCTTGACCTTCAAACTTGCTGAGGGTGCACTCAGTCCCATTGCCCATGTCGCCAACAAAGATATTAAACCGCACTGGCCCCAGTACCGACCCCTGAGGCACACCACTCATCACTGGTCTCCACCTGGACATCGAGCCATTGACTGCAACTCTTTGAGTGTGTCCATTGAGCCAGTTCCTTATGCAATGAGTGATCCATCTGTCAAATCCATGTCCTTCCAATTTAAAGACAAGCACATCATGCGGGACAGTGTCGAATGCCTTGCACCTACTTCACTTCCTACAAATACCTTTAGGAACCACTTCCTCCAAATACCTTTGACAGTGATTCTTTAAATGACCTAACCACTCATTTGTGACAGAAGCCTTTCCCCAAGCTTTGTTAAAGGGGTCACTTTTGCACCAGCTCAATGGATGCAATGAAATTTTTAGAGACATTTAAAAAAATCTGTGTCTAAATTCACACCCACAGTTAATGTATGCAGCTGTATATGTGTGTAACCTCGCATGGAAAGCTGTTTCAGCTGCAGTGCTTGTGGATGATTAAAATTATATCATTATATCTCTTTGATCACAAACTGGTGTAACACATTATCTTCATTCTCAGTAACTTCCAACTTTGATGTTATATTTAATAAAACATAATGCTGTGTTGGAGAATCCCTTGGGAATCTTTAATTTCTTTTCTTTTTAAATATATATTACATTTTAAATGGGATTAAATTGTCTGATTAGTGAAGCAGGCTCTTGCTGTAGCAGATAAAGCCTGAATTCCTCAGGGCAACCTACAGCCATTGTTAAAGCATCTTTCTGAGAACCCCAACCTTTGCTTTGTTCATTCATCTTCCTCCACGCAAACCTTTGCTTTTGCCCATAGAAATGTTGGTAAGGTTGCACTGTAAAGTAGGTGACAGAACTGATGCAGGCTTTCAAAGACAAAATCTCCCTGCCACCCCAAGCCCAAGAGCTGTGTGGAAAGCTGCCTGCACAGCTATGGGCTTTGAGAGGCTGTGTTGCCACAGAGCATCGTTCAAAAGATGCAGCGAGGCCAACTTCAGCCATCATCCCCACCAGGCACAATTGCTCCTCACTGCTCACAGGCTTCATGCTGCCCTGAGGTGGGCCAGCACCGCTGCTTCTGGGCACCCAAGCAGTGTCAGGAAACTGGTCAGAGCCCAAGAAGTAGGGCATTTAGCCCAGAAGAGCCAAGTTATTAATGAGCAAGGCCTTGGCATGGTCCCTGTGCCTGAACAGCCCTCAAACAGATGTTCCATCAGGCTCATGAAGTGCATGGTGAGGAGCAGCTGCCCACAGACACAACCCAACCTGGCAAGGCAGCAGAACCACTCCCCTGTGCCCACTGGGAAGAGACGTCGCTGAGCTGCTGTTCAAACTCGGGCACGGCGATAGGATTGTCCTATTAAAAACACTTCTGGAAAATGCTTAAAAGCATTTGAAAAGCAGGTGAGGCTACAAAGGGTGGGCCAAGGCAGGAATGGACTGGGGCAGGAGGAGGACAGTGAGGCTGATGGGCAGGTGGATCTTCTCCCAGCCCTTCTTATTCTCCGGTGGCTTCTGGTTGGGACAGCTCTGCCGCCTCGCTCCAACCATCATCCACAGTAGCTCAGCCTACGCTCATTTTAATTGCCTCCAGCAGATTAGTGGGGGCAAGTGGAGCTTAGTAAACCCTGGCTGTGGAAGGCTAGATGACTCTGAGAGAGGAGGCCCTGCTTAGGCTGTCAAGCAGTAACTGTAGCCTTGAGAACCTGGGGCCATGTCATTGTACCGTTCATTACATTTTATAAAGACGATATATTGCAGAAGTAACGTTGTAGAGCTCAACAGTGACAGGCCAAGCAGCTTTTGCCATACTGCAGCAAGGAAAAATGTTCATCACTTTGGCCTTTATTGGATAACACAACTGTCTTTAAAACAGTCAATCAACGTATTATGCAGGAAGAAAAATTTAAAAGTGTGATAGACTGACTAACAAAATAAAAATCCAGATTAAAAAGACATAAACACAAACGACCTTTTAACTCACTATAGTTCTGCCTTCTTGAGTTGTCAGTCTTTTAATATTTCTTTGGAGACATATATATATCTATATATAAAACATTGCTGTGAGATACACTTCCAAGCACAGAATTCTTTGAATAATACTCAGCTAATAGTTATACATAAAACCACCTGATTATTTTATAAATAATTCAAACATTTAGAGTCATAATAGCATTCCTACCTAAAGCATGCTGAAGGCCCCCTGCACAAGGCAGAGCTTTATAATGCAAATGAGGTTTTTGGTCCTTCAGCATGAAGACCCAGCTTGGACATCATTTATATATTTAAGCAGTTTACACAGGTGAATAGCACAGCTGCTTTTTCAGAGAGCTACCTATGTGTAAAGCTAACTCTTTTACAATGCGGTCAGCAGAAATACTCACAGTATACAAGGTGGTGTGTTAGCATTTTCAGGGTTGGGCCAGAAAAAGAAGGCTTAGAACAGACCAGAATGGGAAAAAAAGGTTTACATATTTTCATGATTCAAATAAATGGGATGTAGGACAGGAGTAGGGGTTATTTCCTTATGTCTACACAGAAGAAACATATCCCTTCAAATTTCAAAATATGTCTACAAAACCACACATTTTGTTCATAGGTGAGCCTTCCCCTCCTGATCACTGGAAGAGAAGATTGCCAAGCCAATAGGAAGTAACATTTTACAATACACTTACAGGAAAAAGATTGTTGTGCTGACATAATTACTGGCAATTAAAAAAAGTACCAGTTTAAAAGCTCTGGGAGAAGACTATATATGATGAAGGATGTGTTTGCATAGATGTAATACGTGAGCCTGAGAGCAACACAGGAAGGCAGTGCTAGCATAGACCCAGGAGGCACAATATGAAGGCAAAGCAGGGCCAGGGAGTCTGATAAAACAGAGGCCATGGGAAGAGCCCTCACAAACCATCGCTATGCTTTAGCTACCTTTGGTGATTAAGTTTTAAGAATGTGTTTAATTACCTTCTGCTTTGCTTTCCAATGGATACCTAAATAGCTGATTCCAAAGTGAACTGTAAATTGCATCATCAACTGTTTGGTTTGAGGTAAAAAGCATGCAGGTGAGCCAGGCTGGGATCCTCACGTGGGCATATGCAAGACCTAAGCCCAAGCCACTGATAAACTCCATCAACAGCAAGGATGCCCCAAACTTGGATGCTAACCATGAGTGTGCCAATCAGCAGCAAGGACTTCTGTCCTTCCTGGCAGCGTGTAGGCCCCCTCAGCTGCTAAAATCAGGGTCCAAAATTTGGCCATGCCCCCTCTTGCTCCCTCCTAGTTCATTGCCTCCAAATCCTCCAGCTCCCTGCTGTCCTCCTAATCCAGGAACAAGTCCCCTGTCCGCTGTGGGAGACGGGTCTTGCCCGAGCAAGGTTGAGACAGTTTTGCAGTGGTTCCTGAGCTGCTGGGAATATGCATACCACAGTTCAAAAATCCTTCGTATTAAACATGAAAGACCTGGGCCTAGCAAGGAGCAGCAACAGTGACATTCAAGGCAGTGAACATAAGGTGTTTTCGAAGAAATCTCTATTCAGTACAGAGAAACAACGCCATAAACCACAAAATGCTGGAATCTGTCCCACTGGAAAAAAGCCATGAGAGAGGAACTTTTGCAAATGCATCTCTGACCTGAGAGATAAAACAGAAATCTCAGAGCTGACTGTGAAACCAGCTTTGCATAGTCCAGTAATTGAGAAAGATAAGTTCAAGTTGTTGTCCTGACTTTTCTAAGGACAACGACCGTATTGGTACTACCTTTAATGGGGCCAGGGCATTACCGCTGAACTTTGTGCTGTTGATCCAAAGCAGACAACATCAAGTCATGTCAGTGCTCATATGAGCACAGGAATGAATTCAGTACAGTACTCAATTTGCTGAGGAAGTTTCCCATTAATAGGCAAACAGTATCACTTTGCTCAAAACCCATCCCTGCTTGTTTGAGGAAAGTCTCTATAAAATACTGCCATCTAAACAGTTTATGCGAAAAATACCTCCAGGGAAAAAATTTAACAGTGGCAATTCAAATGACAAACTGTAATGCATGGAACTCAGGAATGGAGCTGGCTTGAAGGAAGCAAAAGTGTTTTTCCTCTTACGAAAACTTTGACTTCTTCAGGGAAAAACTAAAAAAAAAAAAGTCCTAGTCCAAAACTATAATATTTCATTTTTAAGAAGTGGCAATAGTGCCTTGAGTTTAGGAGTCTCAGCTTCCTTCTCTTTGGAAGGTAGCTTGAGGGCCTGTCTCCTTGTGTAAATTTTATTTCCATGGTATCACCCTTCTTTATAAAGAAACATAGGAAACTAACCCCATTTGCAAAAACTTGTCTTCAGTTGAACCTTCCTGCACCTTGACTGTTGGAAAATATTTTACCAATCCTTGTAAAAAAGCATTCTATACTAACATTCTATTCTAACATTTCTATACTGATAAAATAAAATTTAAACAAATAGAAAAATTTATATATTTTTGTATATATATATATAAAAGTATATACACTCAGAGACATATATAGATTTGCAGTAACTAAGTCAGTCTAAAGAAACTCTCTCTCCATTTGAAAAAATTCCACCTTGTAAAAAAGAATTAATGCATAAGGTATAAATAAATACCAGTTAAATATGTATCTTTCTGTTGGGGAGGAAAGGCTTGCTTTGTTTTTTCTGCTTTAGTAATAGTTATGTGTTATCTTCAGTTGCAATAAAATATGTTTTTTATTAATATTGTGACAAATAAAATTAAAAACTCCACTGACCTGTGTGTATGTTGTACTGAAAAGTCCTCTACTCCTGAAATGCTATTTCTATCCAGACAAGTCAAATGCTGCCGATACTCTTTGTTTCAGTCACATATCCTTCTTTCCTTAAAATCAGAAGTCACCCTGCCCCGTCCAGAATATGCACACTACTTACATTCTTCTGTGAGACCCAGACACTAAGAAAAACCTAAATTGAAACTGGTATGGTATTTCAGGCTTAAAAATAAATACAGGTGAAGCTACATTCAGCACGAGGTAAAAACCACCCCTTGCAAAAAAAACTGCCCACACTGTAAACAGGAATAAGCGCTGTAACATTTCTGAGTATCATGATGCTGGGAATTCCCTCTGCGAGCCTTGGATTTAAACCATACATTGATTTTTCATAAGCAGTTCTAAAATTAGAAAAGGCTAGGATCTGACAAGTATCCTTTCTGTTTAGTCCGAGCAGATGGAAACCATGAGGTGCTTTCTCAGCTTGAATCTATTCCAAAACCTGAAGCACGAATCTGACATACTAAACTGAATCTATATAAAGTCTTGTGTCTTTACATCACGCAACATCATTTGTGGCATGCTGGGCGGTGACAGTTTAAGTTATGAAAATGATGTATCAGACAGCAGATCAGAGCTGGCTTTATAGCAAGTCTCATGAATTTCTTCATCCAGAAAGAATAAATTTTGTTTGGGAGCATTCTGCATAGCAGCCCTGCAGCGCAATAAATTAAAACTGGATTTTAGCATTTACCTCTTGCTTAACTATAAATCGGGAATTAGAATTGATAATGGCAGTTATCCATCAACAGCAATGCAAACGCAGATGAACAGGAGTAACTTTATAGGTAAAAGGAGTTCCTATTTTTTGTTATTATTAAAGAAAAGCTATCCTCTTCCCCTATTTGAAAAGTTTCTAGGCTCTGGATAGAGAGTGATTAGATCCATGCAGATTATTAGCATGAATAAGGAAGACACTCTTGAAGTAACATCTCTCCAGACTGCAGAACATTATCCTGAAACTCTAGCAGTGGGCTGGAGCTCAGATGCAGCAGTTCACATTGCAGATGCCTCTTCACAGAAGACCAGGAAGGGATGTCTACCACAGCCGGCAGGATTCTGCCCCTCGGTTCATCGTTGTATTTGTTGGGCAATTGAAAGCTTTACGGAACTCTTCGAAGTTGCTCATGGCACCGATAACTCTGCAAAGAGAAAAGAGAAGTGATCAACGTGCAGGTTGTCTTCTGTTAAACACTACAGGCCTGTAAGTGTTTCACTGTGTTCACTTTGGATTGTATTTTCAGGCTTCGCATGTCATTTTTCCACAAAGAAAACCAAAAAGTCCAGGAGAAGCACTCCCATTTAAAGTTAATGTGAAGACAATCTTGTTTCATTTGGTGCTTTGAGAAGCATCTTACTTTGCTAGAAACTCAGCCAAAACCAGCTGCATTTTGTGGATACCAGGTCATTTAGAACAATTTTGTAATCCGACCCGCCGCAGCACAGGTGGGAGCTCAGCGGTAGCCTTGCACGGTGGAATCCTTCTCCCAGCACCTGCCAAACCGCTGCAGTCCAGCAGGCGGGAGCACGTGAGCACACACCATGGTTGTGGTGGAGGTGGTTTGATTTGGCTGGTGCCAGCCAGATTCTTGCAGCAAAACCCTCTGCCCACCCACGTACACACACACGGACGCTTGCTGGCTCCCCGGGACTTCGCAGCCTGCAGCTGGGCGGGCAGACAGAGCCTCTTACGGGCCAGCTCAGCCTCAGACCTGTAAGCATCCCATCTCCTCTGATATTTCGGAAACAGGTTTTCTGAGGCTTCTGCCCTGACCAGCTCCCAAGCTCTCTTGCTTCTGCCACAGATGGTGAGACATTGAAAGAGCAGCGCATCCCTGCCTCACAAGCTAGACAATGTGTCTGCAGCCCAGACTGGCACCTGCAGGCACAGGGGAAGAGCTCGCTCTTTGAATGCAGTCATCCTTGCCTCCTGCTTTCATGTCTGTGTTATTCCATGCTGTCAGAAATTATTATTTTACCATTGCTAAATTGGGATTGTGGTGTTTGCTGATTTTTCCTATGCTTTCAGGCATGTTGGAATTTACTAACCTCAAATTTGCAATGGCATTAAAGTAAACAGCATCCTGAGTTAAAAGCAGAAAAGTATCTACTGAGATATTAACTGTATGCCTTTCCAGCCTCTTTGTTATGCATTGGGAAGGCATTTTTCTCCATTGCAGACAATCAGCTTCTCAGCATAGCTCAGCGTGGTAGAAAACATTCTTATTACATTGATTAGATTTTCTGTGGGTAAGAAAATTTGCAGTCAGCTGGTGCAAAAATTTCTAAAGGTCAGTTTTGTAGGGAGAATTAAAAAATTATTTTAGGCTTCAAATAAGATACACAGCTTTACTGTAAAAACATTGCAAATATATATTCAGGGAGTGGAACAACAAGAGCTGGTCATGCAGAACTGCTGCTGCTGAAGGTGGTGGGAGTTCTGCCTGCCATGCTAGGGATGTCACTCTGAAACCTGCATTCAAAAATAGCCACACATTAGCTGTGGAATCAGAGTGGGCTGTCCGGATTTCATCCCGTTCAACTACAACAGAGACACCTTCCCCTGAACAGGTCACTCTGGGCTCCCTTGACAGTCAATATAAAGATGTACTTGCAGAGCCTAAGTAATCCAAATTTATTACTTATAGAAAGATGATATGTAGAGATAGATATATACTATATATACACACTTTCAAAATGCCTATTCTTTTTGGACTATGCCTATTCTTTTTTGACTGTGGAAAGAACCTGAGGTGACTAGCTCAGATGCACACACCTATGCTCAGATGTGTTGCTCATTTCTATCATCTTTTATAGTTACTTTTCATAATTACTTTAAAAAGGGCTGTTTGGGATTTTTGGATACCAAGAGCTATCAATGTTGAAACTAGCTCTACTGCTGTTATACTGATAATGGTCTTGGGACATTAATGAAGCAAAGCTGGGGGAAACAGACAATATAGTTTGTTGACAGAGTTGATATGTTTTGCAAGAAGAGACAAGAACCACAATTTCTCTTCAGGTTTGAAACTGAAGCCTGTTCTGAGTATCTCACATAATAAATAAGTTTTTTCTGTATTTTCTTGACCCCAAATTCATCTCATCTTCTCTGGAATTTTCTTTCTTAGCTCAATTCCTTCATGAATTTTCCTCATGAATGATCTGTCCCCAGGATTCCCTGTATATTTTGTGGCTTACACCAGCTCATGGAGATGTAGCTATGTAACGATTCAGAATATACAAGTATACATGTAGGTAAATAAATAAGAGGACTTCAAAAGGCAAGAGATGGTTATTTGCCAAAAAATTAGCAAGGATAGGAATTATAAAAAAATATCACTCTGTAGGCTGAAGATCAGCCAGATACTCCTGCCCTCATTGTCAAGGTGTATTTTTAATTGTTAAAAGGCATGCAGATTTGCATACTGCTCTAGTTTTACCATACCTAACTGGTGTAACAGGTGTTGCAAAGGTACAGTAGTGCAGGTATCAATGCAGAGTATAGAAATCTAAAGACCTAGCACACACATCTGCAATGCTAGCTTATATTGAATTTATGTCATCATGTTTCCAGTTCCATTATGTCTTAATCCATTTTGACTATAAGTGGCCCAAGGTGTGTTATGCATGCCATGTTTGTCTTCAGTTTTGGCGTGGCTGTGTCAGCGGAACATGTCAGAGTACCTATGAAGCAACCTCACTACTCCCCTGTGAGGGCAGTATTGCTATTTTTACTTTACCAAGAAAGAACTGAGGCAAAGGGGGCTCATCACCTAAATTTAGCTGTAGAGAATGTGGGATCCCAGCTCTCTCTTTTGTCAACAGAAAGAAGTAGGAATCTCCAGAAGGCAACTAATCCTTTGTATTGGAGACACCGCCATTATGAATCAGCTTGTGGAGTTCATATCCTTCCCCCAGATACAGAGGTAATGTAGCACTCGACTGAAGACAAACACACAATTCTTAATTAAGTAAATACAACCGCCATGAATCCCAGCAGAAGAAACTTGCTCTTGGTCTCATAAACTCTGTGGAGAAGTAGAGAAATAAACTCTGGCTTCCTAATTTCTATGAAGTCTTTAAATCATCCTCCTTTTCCAGCCTTTCCTTCTTGAGGTTTGCAGATGTCTCTGGTTAGAAGAGCCTGTGGGAGGCCTTTTGGGCAAGGACACAGACGCTGTTATGACTGGACTGCCACAGCTCCTTCAAGAAAAGTGTTTCTTGAAGGGCAACTAGGAGTTCAGTCTTGAACTGTACTTACAGAGCATTATCAATATAATTCAAGGTACTCACTTTAAAGCTTTTAATGAACTCAGGCAGATTAAATCAAGGACCCTCCTAATATTCATTGTTTTCTAAAGTAGAATTGCATAGAAAAAAAGGTGATAGATTAGACATTTTAGATACTCGGGCCATTATTATAGAACATCACAGGGTCAGAATGTGTGCTGGTTCAACTGTTTTTGAAGGTAGATGCAAGGCCCTCATTTTTACAAAAGAGCATTTGTAATAGTGAAAGATAAGCTAATAAAAACAGTTCAATTTCAATCTAAGCCAAGAGCACAGTCCAATTTTGTGTTTGCTCTTAAACCCCTCTTAGCATGCTAAATTTCTGCACTTGTGTGCTGCAGTGATTAATTCTGTATGTATACTGAGTACATACATTATTTGCACTACCTGAACTGAGGAGGGCTGTGAGCTCCAATATAGATTTGCTCTCTCGCAGATTCTGGTCTAAAGGAGTTGCATCTCACCTAATAAAAGATAAAAAGCAGAAACAGGCATGTTATCTGGGATGACTTTGGAAGTGAAGTAGAATGTAATGTCACTGTTCTTAAGATGCCTATGACTTACAGAATGCGCAAAATGGAAAGACAGCACAAACTCCTACTTTGTTCCACCTTTGCTAACTTGCAGTTTTCTGTTGGTATATTCTCTTGTTTTTCAAATCCCTGAATGGATCCAGTTTCCACCCACTGTTATTCTCCACCCACTCATTCCATCCTCTAATCACAGTCACTTTCCTAGTTCTTTTTTTGAGGTTCTATATAATGGCAGCTTACTTTTCAGCTTGTGCTGTAGCATCTGACACCTTAATAGTTACTAAGCATACTTGTGGTCTCAACGCTATGCAATGTGTATAAAAGGTACACGGAATGATGCTTATCATCTCTAGAATTACAGCTATATTACCTGACACATTTGTTCCATGTTGGAATGTCACTTTCTTTTGAAATCAGACATTTTTTAAGTTTCTACCAGTGGTCCCCAGTTCACTATTCCTAATACAGTACTTGAGCCAGTTGTCACTGACCACAAAACAGGGTAGAGAGCATATTTGCACAACTGAGTAATCCCTCTTATGCTGTATCCATTGCATGAAAAATCTAATTTAGGCAGCCCCTGCCTTACATAAGCCTCTGTGTTGAATATTTGCTATTGACAAAATCCTTTACACCAGACTGTCCATTGGGTATGTGGATTTCAGTGCAATTTTGTCTGGCTGAAGACAGCCCTGACAGTTTGAATGAATCTGTTGAGGGTCTTGAGCTCTGTGGAAATAGGCTGAGCTCAAGGGTACCTGGCATAAAGTATTCTCACTGTGCATGTGCCTCCCCTCAGAGGGTCCACTGGACGTACGATTCCTGCAGTGATCCTGTAAGACCCTCAGATCTTCCCTGTGGCTTCAAAGTTGTCCTGGAGAAAAACTGACATAGTGTCAAACTTAACTCAGCACAGAAAACCAAAAAGTAGAGTCTTCTCGTTAGTCAGTATTGTCAAACTTAAGTGGCCATAGACCCACACACTGCTACACTGACTCTCGGCAGAGAAGTGATTTTCAGCCAGGGCTGGTTAAAAACCAGCATTGGCTGCATTGGGTCCTGTTTCTTCAGTTTAGATGACTCATTCCTTCAAATGGTGGGCAAAGTTTTATAGCCCAACTTTTACTCCTTATATAGGGAGTTTATCCCAACTCTCTTAACCAAAGAAATAATTTCTGATTCTCTCTCTTGTTCTACATATTATTCTAAAAAAATTACATTCCCTATCAAAGTTTTACCACAGCATATTTAGTGAACAGCAAACAAAGATGGGAAAAAATAAACTAAGATTTTCTTCACTGCTGCTTAGTTTCTCTAAACAACACGCTCAGTAGTGAATGGTGGTGGTACATTTGCAACAGGAGTCTGTGGTGGAAGCAGTCAGAAACTGGTGCATATGGCAGGCAGCAGAAAACTGGGAGGCTAAAGTGGAAAGGAGTTAAGGAGTCAATACGTACCAAGAAGACTCTTGCAACAGAGGGAAGCAGCAAGAGGAAAGAAAGCTGCCATGAGAACGCTGTGCAAAACCAAGAATAATTTCAGCAGTTCTGGCACCGTGGATAGACAGATGAGGACAAAGAGAGAAAGAGAAAAGAAATAATAGTCCTGGGAGAAGAAGTCTCTGCTTATACCCTGAAAAGTCGAAGTCTGGCTGGTGTAGATTGTTAAAACAAAGCAGTCTCATCTCTGCACTGTACATTGTGCAGGTTAATAGGTGGGGACACAAAACACATTTGTACTACTCACATGGGCATAACTCAGAAAGAAAAGCTGGTTGTGTGTGAACTCAAGGCCTGGCAGTAAAGGCTCCTCTTCTCCTCCCCTCTTTTCTGCAATCCATCTCCTGTATGCCTGATGAGAAAGAGATACTGAGCGCCTTTCAGCAATGCGGAGCCTAACCACAGCTTTTCCTTTTTTTTTTTTTTAAGTAATACTATGTTTCAGATATTTTCATCTACTTACCCTGAAAGCCTCTCGCAAACCTCCATTATCTGCAATATTTTCTGCCAAAGTCCTCTTGCCTTTCACCTGGCAGAATGAAGGAACATAGTCATTTGACTCGTTTCTGAACTTCCTTCTTGATCAACTTCAAGAAATAGGGGCAAAATTAAAACAAGGCAAGAATGACCTCAGCCAATTTCACCCATCATATCTCTTGTTAAGAAAACTGGATTCCAATGTGAAAACTGTCAGTAAACAATTCTCTGTGATGAGTTATCCTGGCCCTGATCCTAGATCTCTGTAGCACAAAATGTAGTAGATAAAATGCACTCAGGAATCCAGTCACTGATCTTTGACCTAAGCATCAATAATTTTCCCCTCAGGACTGTTTTTCTGTGGTTACATGTGAGATCTAGTAGCCCTCTGGAAATGTTTCTCTACATAACTCTCTACACTACTGGGATGCTAAAATAACTTTTAAGTCATAACCTGAAATAGCATAATTAAAAATAATTGCCAAAGACAGAATTGAAATTGATAGTATATTCAGTGTTCTAAAAATATCTGCGAAGGGCATACACATTGCTTTTCCCCAGTATTGATTCAAGAGCAAGAGCAACAAGAATACATTGCAAGAAGCAACGCCATCTAAACTTTCCGAAAAAGCCAGTCTCCTGGTATTACTAAGTGCAATGTCATTATGCAGAAGTTCTCCTTTCTGCAAGTGCAGCACTATCCTGATCAGCCAGCCTACTAGGGTCTTAGTGTTATCAAACTGGTTTTCGTGATTAAGCACTTTTACTCTCTACTATGCTTCAAATGAGTGGGGTAATCAAGTATAGTTTTGAGCAGAGCTCTGGAGGTCAAAGCTGTCTTGCAAATCTTCCAATGACAGGGTGTCCTATGTTGCAGGGATGAGTACAGGGGGGTTGGTGTCAGCACCCATCTTAGTTTCAGCGTGGTAAAAGAGGGGAAAGCAGGGGAGAAGAGGTAAAGGGACCTACAGGATACCCAGGTACATGTGCCCAGGCCCACCACTCAGTGCAGATGAGCACCTGGATTGGACTTAAGGCATCTTGCTTGATGCCTTAGGTTCAATATTACACCCAGGCTTGTACCAAAGGAGAAATGGGAGCAACAGAAAAAAGCACAGCCCTTTCCTGCCAGCCCTCCCTCCCCTAAGGAGGCTGGAGATTGAGGTGGTAGAGAGGATTTTTGGAGAAAAGATGTCGTCTCTTTTTCTGGCCTTCATACTCATACATTGTTCTTGCAGTGGACTTGTGAAGTAGACTGATGTAGACAATAACATGAGAGTAACCTAGCAGTGGCACATGGATCATAGGTCATTTTAATAAGCAGAGGAAGTCTTTTTGTTGATCTCAGGCTGCTCTGGGTCAAGTATCTGAGACTACTCTGTGCAGACAGTTCATGACAGGGCTCAGGGACCACAGTAAGCCCTTTACTTGGTCAGACAACTTTATGCGATTACTGCACTCTGAAACTATTCCTATATCCACTTTTTCTTTCATCACACTTCTTTTATGGAGACTTTTTTATTGTGAACTGAATGAGAAAGAACAAGAGTAAATACGTTTCCTGATCCGTGTGAAATATTCGTATAGGGGTGAAAAACCTGAACAATGTACAAATATTAATTTCAAAGCCCCCCAAAAAAAAGCTCTTTGCATGTATAGCTGTTCAGACAGAAGCTATAAAATATGGCAGAAAATACGAAGATTCTTCTTCTATCATCTAAAAAGTGCTCTAGGTTATCCCATGGAAATAGAAGGAAAAAGCCTTGTGGATGACAAGGCTATGGGTAACTGGATTTCTCTAGTAAGTCCATCCATGGACTTCAAAGGCAGTAGCTACACTGGAGGGGAAATTCAGAGCTTCCTACCTCAAGAGACACCGCAGAAGGCAAAGGGAATGGCCAAGCCAATGGCAGGAGCATGGGAAGGGCTCAGTCACATCCTTGGGGCTGTGTTTTTAATGACCTTTACGTGGCATTTTTGTATTTACAGTTTTTGTCCTTCAGATATTAGGGAATAAGCTTGAGAATTTTTATTTGTAAATTAGCTTATATGAAGTACTTCAAGTCTGAGTTGTTGGACTTCAGACTGGACTGCAGTATGTCCTTGATATCTCTGAGACTAAAACAAACAGCCTGGGGAAAGTGTTAAGATTATTGCTAAGCATTCAGTGTGACCTCTCTATTGCTGAAAGGCAAAGACATAACTGTATTTCTGATTCTAAAATGTAAGTAGAGGTGGTAGAATTGAGTAGGGAGTGGGGTATGTGTCTTATCCTGAAAATTAAGATTAAAATCATGTCCCAGCCAACATCACTGGAATTTTAGCTATTAATTTCTCACGGTCTGGAATTTATCCTATTTATCTGTCATTTTGGACACTTACATAATGTGTACATTTTCAGGGAAGCACATAGGTCTGATAGACAATGAAACGGTAAACATTCCCTTGCACTTTCCTCCTCAATCCTTTTCTATGAGCTACTGCTATCATACTCCTTTCATTTGAGACACAAATTGGGTCTGCGTGCAGACATGGAAGAAATAGCAAGAGTTGAATCAGAAATGAAGTAGGGTTTATGCATCCATTTTATAGCTGTAATAAATAACAGGTGGAATTGCTAAAGGAATCTATAAAACATGCTATTATATTCTTCTTTCAGAAAGAGTGGCTGCTCAGTTTTCATTATGGACCTCATCTTCAGAAGACATTTAACACGCTCACAGTAATTAGACCAGCCCTGCTGAGTGGCTTCATCCTCTTCCTCTCATTCCAATATGATGTGATGGGGAGAAGTGGTTTAGCCCTGTCATCAGTATGTGGGTAGTGGTATTTGACTGGACTAATCAAATCTGACAGACAATTTTTATCACAATTATTCACTTCAAAAAATGATTTGTTGTGAGAAATGAATTTGGTAGCCTAATACCCCAATATGTTGAGATGTATAAAAAGATAACTTCAAAAAAAAATCCCCAAACTCCTAATGTACCACTGCTTTCAATCACTGGTGTTTTCCATACATGTAAGCCAGCTCTCTTCCAGTAGTAATTGCTGTATTGATTAACCATGCATTTTGTTTTCTCTTTAAATTTTTCTTCCGAGTCAGTTGTCCACCAAGGGTCTAAATTTCCATTTCTGTCATATTTTCGACCTTAAAAAAAAAAGAAAGAAGCAAAGAAACAAAACAAGTATTTTTCTTGGAGAAAAACCCATACATTTACAGTTTTGGAATCTATCACCTGCACAGAAATGAGAGGTGAATGTACTCATGCAAGTGTACGTACAAAACAGATAAGATTAGTAAGCAAAATCTTGACCCCATTCAAGTCAGTAGTGAAAAGCTGGTGTTCTATTTATTGTCATAATTTCCATTTTCAGAAAAAAATAGTAATGACGAATGAGTTCTATAGTACTTTTTGTAAAGTACATAGTGTAAGAGGCATATGAGATTTCTTGGAAGTATAATTGTGAGTATTTTTCATTCTTAGCCCATATGTCTTTGATTCTGCAAACTTGATGATAACTAATTTATTATTAATTAATTACATGCTTGACTAGAAAAAAAAAAATCTGTTTCATGGTAACACCTGGAGTTTCCATTTTTTGCGTTGGAGCAAAACCGGAACATTTGAACCCTATTTGTGGGAGCAAGGAGAATACATACATCCCGTTCCCCACATTGATGGTTACAGCAATGGCTCATGGAAGATTCAGCCTCAGGTCCATGCTCCGTCTCATTTGTAGGAGGGTGTTTAATGTCCATCACCTCTCCAGCCAGTCAGAAATAAGACACATTAGGACTTCTTTTGAGAGCAGGTTTAGCTGCCCATGTGGATGCAGCCTTGCTCTGTGGTTTGATTCTTGGTTACAGCTGCAGGAAAGAGAGGTAGGGAGCAGCTAGCAGACATGACACCAAGTACTGAAGATGTTCTCTTTTGTCATTTTATTTCTTTATTTTTTTCCCAGTGTGTTGTCTTGTTCAAGATGTCAAATTCCCTAGAGACGTATTTATTTCTATATTTGTAAGGTAAGAGCCTGGACAAGAGGTAGTGGTCTGCTCAGGGAATCAAATCTTAGGTTCCTCTCAGACTGGCTGGAGGCATGATGGAGGTTAGCTACTCTCCTACAAATGAGAGTTTGTGAAGAAACACTTCTCAGTTCTGGAGTGTTCGCTGACACAAAATGTTGCAGAGCAGTGCCAGCAGGATACAAGGTTTTCCTTTTATTTTTAAAAAGGTATTCAAAGTAACACAACATAAGCAAACTTACTTCAGTTAGGCAGTGAGCTAGGAGCCTGCTTTTCCTTAAAATTGCCATATTTTCAGTGGAAAGAGGTTTCTCTAGACAGTGAGTCAGAGCGGGATGTCAGTCAGACACTCAGAATTGCTCCCCGGAGGAGGAGGTTCATGTTTCTCTCTCTCTTTCCCACCCCCTTTCTCTCTCAGGAGCCCAATTTTAAAAAGCACTTTACCGAGATAGCCAAAGTTAGATGGTGGTAATGCCTCACTCCACCCAGTTTTTCAGGACAGTTGGTTTGACATTTTCAGACCATTTCTTCTCTCTCTCTGTCTTTTTTTTTTTTTTTTAATTTTGCACTATGTTTTCTGTTCCACTTTTATTCCAGTGTTGTATTTTAATATTCATACGTAATTGTCTTTTGAAAAAGGTCAAAAATGAAATAACAAGTTTTCTTGGAAGTCATCTATATCAACCAGAAGTTATCCTTTTGCCTTTCCCACTCCCCCCAGCCAGGACTTTCTGAATCTGTTGCTGATTTAGTTTCCATTCAAAATATACAGAAAACATCAATCTTGTGGCACTCCTTACCAAACAAAATCTGGTTCAGACAAGCAAGATTGTATGTAAATAAATTAAAATATACAACTTTATAATTTTTTTCAAACAATTCAGCATTGTTAAAAAACAAAAGAATAAAGAACTGAAGCATATACAAGTCAGCTTTCTAACCTGCCAACCTTGAAAAAAACAAAAATCAACATGCAGACAAATATTCACCATTGCTATCAAATCCATGAGTAAACTCGTGGCCAACAATTACTCCTATGGCACCGTAGCTTAATGACCTGTAAAACACAGAAGAAGTTTCCTCAGAAAGTGTCCACACTCGTGACCATCAAAGGACAGAACACAGAAGAATCAAACAGATTTCTACCTCAGAGAAGATGATTATTTATTTAAACTGGCAGTGAGGTGGGGAATGGGACTAAAAATCATACCTGCATGATTTTGGCTTAAAGTTGTTGAAAGTCTGAATGTTAAACTCTTACATGTTTAAAAATAACTTTTAATATAAAACTTTAAAAAGCATTGTGATAGTTCACTCTTCTAATCAAACCTCTTATTAGTATCATATGAGCTCCAGAAAGTCTCCTTCAGCTGACTGCAATTGTGTATATTGTAACTGAGAACAGGACAAAGTTATAGGTGAAATTATTCTCTTGCTGTCGTCATCAAAAAAAGAATAGATCAAAGGCTGAAATGGGCTTCTGTAATGCCAGCTCCAATCATTCTTCACCAGTGTGCAACAGACAGACTTGCAAATCACTGACTCCAGAGAACCAGAATAGAAAGAAATACTTAGTATTCCTGATTGATAATTAATTATATTTTCCTCATTATATCTAAATAAACATGCATATGGGAGAAACACAGATGAAAGTGAGAAAGATTCAGGGCTTTTTTCTATCCAATACAGTGGATATTGCGGGGGCAAAGTGATGCAGTAAACGCATCTTTCATTTGTTGTTTGTTGTGATTTTAATTATTTCAGTTATTGAGACGCCATACTTCAAATTAGCTTATACTATTTCTAACACATAGTCTTGAAATAGGAGAAAGGCAGAGGGTTTCGAAGTAGCATATTACTGGACCTAATGATCCATAGCACACTAATTGCTCATCTCAGTCATGCCCAAGAAGTATTATATGATTTAATTGCCCCTGCTCCCATGATAATATTTCACTTTGTTTTTTTCTTTCCTAAAAGGTAATTTGCATGTGGTAAAATCTTCCCTACTGTTTTTTTTCCCCCAAGTACTATTGCAAATCTTCACTAAAAAATGCTGGTTAAAATTATACATTTCAGCAATGGAAATATCATCCTTTTGTGTGATAAATTTGTAATTGAGTGTAGCACACAGTGATAATTACCCATAATAAATGTACTAGATTTGACTTGTTTTCCACATCTGGAAATATATGAGATATTTGGGATCTTTTGCAGTTGGAGAAGTATAAAAAGAATGGCATGAAACATGTAAAGAGGTCAAGAAGAACCAATAAGCCGTATTACTAAATACATCTTATTTTTCCCCTAAGGTTCTTGGTCACCATAAGGGGCATAGACAAAGAACAGGCTGGTGCCCAGGCACTCCTAGGGCTTTCCCCAGCTCCAAAATATGAGGTGAAGTTCGGGGTGAATTTTGGCCTTTCCTTCTGTGAACCGCTTTCTGCATTTTATCCAGCTGAACAACATTTTTCGCCAGAAATGCTCCCAGCTCTGTTCATGCTCTTCACTTCTGGGGTACAGCTGGACAGAGGTGGAGGGGATTAGCTGAAGCCCGACAGGTACTATATTAGAGGGGAACTTTCTGGGACTGGACTGTAATGGGGGACTGTAATGTGGACTGTAATGAAGCTACCATCTCAGGTAGTCTGAGGTCTCTGTATCAATATATCTGCAATTGAAGACTCATAACTGTGAATGATGGCATTTGAATGGTATTTTATTTCACGTACTGAGATGTAAAGTGATAACTTAGCTTCTCTTTATGCAAATGGATGCAGCTGTTTTATAGTGGTTGTGCTGGAACTGGACAGTAAAACACCACTAAATGTTAAATATCTGCTAAATCAGTTTTCCAGCAAGTGCTGATGACTTTTTGACGATTTTTCTATTCCAGTGCCATGTACTGTTTCTTTTTAGCAGACAGAAAACAGATCCAGAATATTTCAAGGACAAAAGCAATCTGTTGTCTGATATAAACCAGCCACATTTGTTTACTAAATTTCATTTTGATACGTAGTCAAGCAAAACCAATTTAAGCTAAGGTAACCTTTGAAGAAGTGAAGTGAGCACAGAATAATTCTTTGAAAGAACCACAATTTTATCGCTATGGCAGAAGGTCAGGGTACAGAGAAATCTCTTCAGAAAGCAAAGCTGGACACAGGTCTACAACAACCACAGCAGAAATGAAGTTCACGTTAACAAGAAAGGACTTTCTTCTATCCCCAATTACCACTTAGACAGTCACCTGGCTCATAAGAATTGTCTTTGAATGCAAGTTCATTTGTTCCTAAATTGAATGTGCCTCCGTACATATATTGCCAAATTTCCTGTTTACAGGGACACATCCAGATTGGAAGGTGGCAAACCCCAAACATTTTAAAACTTTTTTTTTTTTTTAACAAAGATGTATTAAGGATATGTTTCATCAGTAATTGGCTTTATATAACTACAAAATAATTTTCAGAAGCTTCTGTCAGAAACTTTTGATGGTCTTATCCTGTCCTAAAATAGAAAGTTATTGAACTGCACAAAAGCAGTGATTTTTCAAAATTAGTTATATGTGACCTATAATTACTCTTCCTCAGCTGCAGTGACACATGGGCCTGCTCAGGCAATCACTTCTGCATACAGAGATATTCTCACGCACCTCAAGAGGCACAGGAAAAGGCCCACTGTTAATCTTAGATATTAGCAGAAAGTGAACAATACATTGCTAATAAATGGCTTCTCAGGGTATTCACTTCTGTTCAGGAAGTGTTAGCTACCTGATTTATGATTCCTTTTAATACCCGCCATGTGCACACTGCTGCATCTGCATGCTGCAGCATTGAAACACTTCCACTCAGGTGCACTTAATTAGCAATTCCTGTGACAAATCAGTCATCAGTTTAAGACAACAGCAACACATACAGCTCCCAAGGGTAGGAAAAGTTATCGTACAAAGCAGCAGTTTTCAAAGTCTAGTTTTTCAATAGGAAAAGGAGGATGCATCAGGGAAGAACACACAACCCAAGGGCCAGGCTTTCCCTGCAGAAGGACAACACAGTATTCCTGTGCACTATCTGTTGGTCTTCTTTGGCAGTATAGTCTTCTTCTCCATGCCCACTTCTCTGTCTATATGTATTTCCCTTTCCCTGCTATTGCTTATTTCCAGGTGTATGAGGTGCAGTACTTACCTAGGATACTCTGTTCCCCAAAAGAAAGGTTTTTGCAGCTCTCCAGCTGGAAATCCTACAATAGCAAGAACAGTAATAGTGAGGTCCCTAGTTCAATACCGCTGAATAGCAGTCACAAGGCCCAAGGATATGGATTTTATGACCTTTTTTGTTTAGTTTCAGAAGGTTTTGCTAGAGGAGCTTTCCCTCAGGTGTTAGTTTCAAAATGCACTGGAGAGAATCTTTGAGAAGAAGCAGAGGTCCTCCCTCCTTCAGGACCACAATGGCAACAAGATGCTGCACTGCAAGAACTTTGTTTTCTTCCATGGTTGCACGCATGCCTGTATGTCTCAGTGCATGTGTTTCTGTGAAAAAACATCTAGTGTTTCCTGTGAGGAAAACTACTAGATTGCCCTCAGATCTGTTGACAGATCAACTGACATCATATAAGTAAAACGCAACAAGAATTCAGAGAGTGTTAGCATTAGTGAGGCTTCAGTGCAGCAAGAGTCATCTGAAAGTGACAAAATGTAAGCATAATTCTATATAGTCTATGAAAATCAAAGGTAAATGAACATATTTAGGCACTTCACTTCAGTAAAGGAGAGCTGTAGACTATTCAGGCTGTAGAGTCAGTCTAGCTACAGTAATTACCTGACTGCTTCTGGTAGACTAACTAGTCGCCAAAAGTCTGTCCATGGAGACACTCTAGTGAGTGGTGATCTACAATGTTGCACATAGGAACCGTAATTGTTCCTCAGATTCAAAGTCATGGGCCTATTTCAAATTCTGGGATGACACAGATGGTCGGACTTGATGATCTTAGAGGTCTTTTCCAACTTATGATTCTGTGATTCTATGATTTCAGTGTTACTATTCTGAACACAGTGGAGCTGAACATGGTAAGCTTTAACAGCCCAAAGAACTGCTAAATAAACCAGACACCTATGGACAAAGCTTTCAAATGCTGGTGAAAAGTGCAGTCCTTCCAGGCCCAAATATGGAATTTGATGTCTCATGTCATGAATTCCCATCCATAAAGCATGGGCACACACCTACTTTGAAGGTTACTTCACATGGACATCATTTTGTCAATGAGGAACCAGTTTCCTCAGGTGATTCACTTCCTTTCCCAGGAACCTCTGCTTCAGCTTGTGGGTCTCTCTTCAAGGAATCACCAGGCAACTCAGATCAATACAAAAACCACATTCACTTGACCCTATTCAGTTTTTTTTTGATAAATAGGACATGGATTTCTTTTTATATGAGATAAATTGTCAGGCAAGATTTTCATCCTTTCCTTATAAAGTATTTGAAGACAATAGGCTGAGTGTAATTCATGTCAAATGTTGTGGCAAGTGGCATGTCCTCCTAGCCTGCCCATCTGTGTTTTTCTGCTGCTACTGCCCAGCTGCCTTGACTACCTATTTGCAATTAGCTTACAAACACTGTGGTTTTCAAACTTATTTTCTGAGTGATTTTTTTCTCCTATTTCTCCGAATGCCATTCTGTTGCTTCAAGTATGCTATCATTTGCTTTTCCAGTGCTACAAAACACAATTTTACCAATGTCAAGGACAAAATTTTCCTGATCTGTCTTTGCCATCCAGCACACACAGACGAGCATTTTCTATGTATGTTTTTAAACATAAACTGCTTGTTAGTACACTAAGGTAAGAGCTAGTGTCAAGAGCTAGAAATCTAGTGTGAGCTATTGCTTGGTTCCTTCCAAATACTGAACCTCGGGAAAGGTTTTCTGGACATGCCAAAGAGACCATTTAATGAAGGAATCATTAGGGTTCACTAACCTTGAATGATCCTCTCCCCTCAACATCAGATGAGAGGAACTGTGGCCAAAACAAACAAATGATTCCATACTGAAAATGGTATGAGCCAAGGCAGCATAGGCACCCCACAAATCACATTTAGGGATCACACAATCCTGTGTGCCTGTCACTACACCAAGAGGCCATCAAGATGTTGTGAGTAGCTGCAATTTTTTTTTCCAGATACAGGCTTGTGTAGTGAATTTGCACTTGCTTGTGTGCCAGGTAATATACATTATTTGCTGTAACCTAGGTGCAAACCTTCACTCAGGCTTATCCATATAAGAAATATAATCTAAAGGTGTCTTCATAGGACATTGCTGAAACACCATCAGATGTGAGTTAAGCCATGAGATAAATTTTTCACTGTCATGTGAATAAATGGGAAGAAGCTCCAATGCTGAATCCATACAACAAGTTGGTAATTATTTTACTCAAAGTCAGGATCCAGTTTAGGTAAGACATGCCTGAGCATAGAGCTTGTTGAATGAGTGGTTTCTGCTTCTGGACAGCTGTACGAAACACCTTTGTAGTTTGATTGCCCTAAAGGAAGCTTAGAAAGTGTTTTCAGGCTAAAGCAGAGTCAGAGGTCACTAGAATGTAATACACATTTAATAAAAACTCAGGGAACTGGAATGTATTACCCACAATAGGATTTTTTTTTCTTTTTTAAGAAAAAAATTATCTAGCTTTGAAAGTGATTCTTGGGCAGCTAGTAAAACAAAGGTGTCCTGTTCTCCAGATATTAGTAGCCATAAACGAGGGAGAGTGCTTGTCCACTATTGCAATGCTATGAGGAACAGATTCGGAGTTGGCAACACAGGGCATCCTTCTGTATGCAGTGTTTCCCTCAGGCAAGCGTCAACCAGATCATCCTTGGAGGGAACAAGGATAACAACTTCCTGGACCTAGAATCTCCTTGAAATTATAACAGGAGATAGATCACCTGACAGTTTCTTATTTTATGTTGTTTTGAATCCCTCAATTTAGGCAATTCCCTTGTCAAGTCTGTTTCTTGTTTGCTTGGCATACTGTACCTAAAAGAATTAATGACAAAACTCAGAGAGCTCATAGTAGGCTGTAGAAGCAGTAAATACTAATGGAATTATTTATATGCCACTGGATTTCAAGCAAGCAAAGCACTCATCTGGAGGAGTAAGTCAGACAGACTTCAGAGAATTTCATATCTTAAGGAATGGATACAGGCACCGGGAAGGTACTTTAAGCTAACACTTCACCATAAATTTGGCCTGTAGTGAATCTTTTCATGCTTTCTCCCGCTACACAGCCCCAGAAGAGGGATATGGGCTGAAAGTCTCTCTCTCCATACACGTTATTGCTAGTGCAGGCTCGGAGCCATCACTCACCAACAGCATGCAGAAAGAAAACTGTGTTGTCTTACTACAGACGCCACACAAACCTATCTGCCATGTGTAGAACCTGGACTTGCAGAATCTGCCTTGCCTACCTTCTCACAACCTACCTACTTTGGGGGCAATGTCATAGGATTGCAGCATCATTCAGAGATAGGCACTGGTGTCACATGCCATGAGAGCACTGGAGGCCTGGGGACAGCTGAGTTCGAGCTGAGTTCTCACAATAGCACTAATACCCAACATCCATGCATCTTACAGGTGGCAAGGTGGGACAGCCAGGCTACACCATCCTCCAGATGGACTGTGTGCCACTGATCACACTTTAGGCCCAGCAGTTCTGATCATAGCCCTTTAAGCCCAGCAGTTCAATGAGTTTTCAGTCCACCTGACTATCTACTTGTCTAGTCCATTCTTAAGCAGTTTGTAATTGAGAATTTGAGCGGAGACAGCACTGACAGTCTTGGTAAAGTCAAGATGAATCACATTCGCGGCTCTCCCTTCATCCACTATGCTAGTCATCTCATTGTAGAAGGCTGGTCAAGGAAACTATTTCCAGGATTTACTCCATCATGTACACCGGGACTGATGCGAGGCTGACCAGTTTGTAGTTCCGTTTATCTTCCTTCTTGAAGACAGGACAGACATTTGCTTCCTTCCAGTCCTCAGGAACCTCCCCAGTCACCACAACCTTTCAAAGACAATCAAGAGTGGCCTTACAATGACACCAGCCAGTTCCTTCAGCACTCATAGGTGCACCCTGTCAGAGCCCTTGGACTTGTGTCTGCCCAGTCTGTTTGAATATTCCCTAAACTTCTCCTTCTCCACGGAGGGTAAGTCTCCTTGCGCCAGACTTCCCCTCTGGTCTCAAGGCCCTGGGATTCCTGAAAGGCAGTCTTACCAGTAAAGACTGAGGAAATGAAGGCATTGAGCACTTCAGCCTTTTCCACGTCATTTGTCACCAGGTCCCCTGCTCCCATTCAGCACTGAACCACATTTTCCCTAGACTTTCTTCTGCTGCTGTTACACTTGCAGAAACATTTCTTGATGCCCTTCACTTCCCTTGTCAGTTTCATCTCCGTGTAGGTTTTGACTTTGCTAACCCCTGTGTCTGGACCCTTGAATAGTGACTCTTTGCTGAACTTTCCTATTACTCATCTTACTGCTCTGGAACACAGGGGCATTTCAAGCAGTGGAGCACATCTGGCTTACTTCAAATATTTCACTCTAAATTTATGCTGATCCTGAAGGTTTGATAGCACTCTTTACCTGCACAGGGTTACTTTTAACTTAATAGAAGGTTTCTAGCTTCATTTTATCCATTGTATCAGCCTCTCTTTGCAGCGAGGAGCTATAAAGCATGTCAGAATATATTTCAAATTTGAAACTGGGTTGGGATTTTTTTTCAGTTTTTCAGGGACTTTACTGCCATCAATAAATCCATTTACCAGCTAATACCTTCATAGTATTATTATACACATTTTGCACATGAATGCCCCGAGACCTAGTGTAATATTGCTACTTCACCGAGGAGACACAAACAATCACATTTCATCTGATAGTTCACTGAAATGATGCAGACTAATAATGGATGAAGTAAACTAAAACCACATGAGATGGCTCACCAAATCATGAGGAAATTTGGAGTTCAAATCTAAATATGGATTCAAATTCTATAGTTCAATTGCGTTATTCAGTTATATTGCATGATATTTTTAACTAAGCAAGACAAGATCTAGTAAAGCCTTATTCCAAATCAGTGCATTTACAATTTCCAGTAATTAGTTGGTTTGTTTAAAGCAACTTCTGACAGGCTAGTAAATCCAGTATGTAAATAACGGATATAGGAGACAGCTGTGCTAAATTGTGTGATATACAGGGTACTCTGCCAATCATTGTACTGGCGATTCTCAGTTGGGTTTAAAAGCTGTAACTTGTTTTTCAAGTGTCATTGAATCAATTCAGATGGAGAGTTTTAAAGGGATAAGATACAAGCAGAAGACTAACTGCTGGTCAGTAAACAAAGGATATTGAATTCACGTAAGCAATTAAACATGAAGATGACTAGAGTGTTGGTTAACTACCTAAAAACAGCATGAAGGGCAGGATATATTTTTTTAAAAGGGTTCCACAGACTTCTGTTTGGACTACTGAATCAATTCCCAGTGGTTTTTAAGATGACTTTTCATGTCCTGCTTGGGCTTTAGCTGCCAGTCTCGATGGGCAAGAGTCTTCTGCAAGTATCTCAGGTATGCCAGATGTGGGGAAACATATCGGGTGCTGTAGAGCATCCCAGATAGATTTGAGCACCTATATGTAGATGATTAGTATCATACTCTCTGTCATAACATGGACCTGAATCCTACACTTAATTTCAAGTTTTATCCTGTCAACAAAGAGCATAGAAAACACAAATTGTCTAAGGATAGAAAATATAAATTATGTAAGGCACAATAACTGTTCCATGTTATGCATGAATACAAAGCTGAACTTTCCGAGGAGAAGTGAATAAATTCATTAACAGATAAAGAGGGGTGATGGTCTTAAAGCAGAGGACTCAGCAGCCTCTGGTTCAGTTCCTGGCTCAGTTTCTTCTTTACCTGACAAGAGGCTCTTTGCTGCTCATGAAAAAGAGAGAACCCAGCATTTCCCAACCCCGGTGGGGCAATGTGAGGAGAAACATGAGATGATTTGTGAGGGGTCAAGGAATATTGTGTGCTAAAGGACTAGGAAACCTGTAAAAACACCTGTTTTTAGGAGAAACTTTAATCTTTATTTTCTGAAGGAATAGATTGGCCAGGAAAAAAAGAAAATAACAAAGAAAAAGTTCTCCTGTTTTATAGATTTATAGATAAGAATTTTAGGAAGAAATAATGAATGGATGTAAGGGTGATGCATCATCTCACCTCTGACCATAATTAAATAAAAGAGAATTATGGTCATTAGTAAATAGGGAAAATTGAAAATGTGGGCTGACTTAAGAACATGTAAAGCTTACTTAATAACAGGGCTCAGAAAGTGTTCAGTCCGAATCTGTTATGTTCGTTAACCTCCTGGAAACTAATGGCGCACTTGAAACTACTTCATCAACAACCTTCCAATTAGTCTGGTTCTTAAGGGAAGAGAAAGTGCCCCTTCATGCAGTCCCCTCGTCCTCCCCCGGCCACAGCACCATGTGCTGTTTGCCAGCAGTTCCCCAGCTCCTGGCAAGATAAGCTTTCTCCCTTGCAACTCACAGCATCAGCAAGCTGCCAGCATCAATATCAGCTTACCACTTTCTATAAAGATGATACTTATTGGCTAATATGAGCTCTCATCTGTGGTTTTCTCTATGGGTGCTAATTCAAACGTAATTTTAAAATTCTGTTTTAGATTATATCTTCTTCCTGTAACATGTAATGAAGCCACTCTGTAAAGAGGCCTCTTCACTTTCAGTAGCGAACTGCAGTACAAGCACAAATGACTTAGAAGGAGCATGGGTATAAACTTATAGAGATAATATCAACAGCAGTTATTTATCCAATACATCTATTCAAGCCTACACCTCATGAGTATATTGCTTGTTTGCCTCAGTTCACTGTAAATCTCCCTTTCATTACTGCTCAAAATTCACAAACGTTCCATTTTTTGATGTATTCTAGAGGCATAAATATTTACACTTGGAAAGAAAATTAAATATGCCAAATGTCTAATGAGCAGTTCCCTTCTATCCTTAACATATTCAAGGGCCAATATTTTAGTGCTGTAATGAAATAAAACCTTTCTTCAACAGAAGTATGTTAGGATACTTTGATCATCACTTGTATCTATTTTCAGCCCATATTTCTTGACTGCTCTAGAGCTCATTAAAATAAATGGAGCCTTTTGAAAAGTGTTTTTGTATTCCAATGATGATAATTAAAAAGATAGTATTTATGCTGCTTAGATAATACAAAGTGTACTTATACACCTTTTTAGAATCTAAAGGCAATGGCATGTACCTGTTGTCCCTGTTCATCACCTATAATTGAGGGGAAATCAATGAGCAAACACAGAGAAAATTGAAAAAAATATCCAAACTAGGATTGAAAAATGATTATCAACCATTATAAACATGCATGGTTGTTAATCTTAGACACTCTGAAATTGTGAAAAAAGAGGAAAAAAATAAATAGAACCCATGAAAACAGAACATCAGGAGTAAACTTGTAAACTAACGAGATAAATTATATGTACCATATTTTTTAACTCTGTTCTTCGCAGCACATCTTGCCTTGATACATCTACTTATTTCTCCTTTGGATTTTAGTAACAAAATGAAGCAACAGCAAACTTAAGGAAGTTTGCACTGAAGTACAGCAAAATTTATTACAATCATCTACTGCATATGCAAGTTTTGCTGTATTCTCTTAAATGTAATAATTTTCTAAATTATCTAGTTTCTACTTTTAGTGAAGAAAGACTTTTTCTTAGTCTTAAACTTCTTAGTCAAGTAGTCAAGCTAAAAACACCAACAGCTTGCCCATGTATGAAGATTGCATAGGCTTGTATGGAGATCGCAGTGATTTTTTGTTTAATGCTTATGTCAGTGACACAGACTATAGAGACAGAAGAATTTGTAGTCCTTCCATCAGGATTGTGTCAGAGACCTCCCTGCGCTCTGAGCACAGAAAGCAAAAGCATATTCCTGAAGTTCAGAAGTGATCAGGACCTCCATGTTCTCCTCCAATTCTGCAGGTAGCTGATGACCTCTCGTTTTCAGAATCCATGGTTCGAGGCACTGATGTTGCTTTTTCTCTGAACTATTAAATGAAGCTTTCAGTAACTAATCAGTTTTGGAGTTGCTTGTGGGTAGGTTCATAACATCACACAGTACATTTCCATTTCCAAATTGAATGGTCTTAATTTTTTGAATCAACATTGGAATGAAATATTTTCCAGTTAGTGTAGAAGCCGCTTTCCAGAAACAATTCAACTCATTTACCAAAAGGCAAATAGGTGTGCCTTGAACACACTAAAATCTAGTTTGCTTACTGAAGATCAGAGGCAGTCAAGAAGACGAAGACCCTATCTGTCTGGTTCGTTCTCTTATTCCCAGCCATGACCAGTAGTAGATGCATAGGCAAAGAGTGCTAGGCACATATCTGTGAGATAATTATTTTACTAGTATAACTTTCTACTTTCCAGCAACCAGTAGCAAAGGGACCTATCATCTTAGACTGAGTTTATATCTGTCTCTTCTTTTGTTCAGAACAGAATGCCCTCTTTTTCATATCATCTGCTAATACAGTGACCATCACAGATCCTCGTACCACACCGCTCCAACTATTTTGAAAACAAGTAATTTGTTATTACCTGCTTTTTTTGTCTCTAATCAGTCACTAATTTATGAAAAGACCTTCCTTCTTGCCCCGTGGCAACTTCCCGTTAATAGCATTGGGAATGAACCTCATCAAAAGTGTTCTATGGAAATAAACATAGTATATCAAGCATACTTACTTGCTTTCTGAATTTCAAAAAACTCTGATAGACTAAGAAAGGGTGATTTTTTTCTAAAAGAAAAAGCAAAAACCAAGTCACATTGACTCTTCCCCATTATATCATGTGATTATTCATTCTCTCTTATTCATTCATGTTGTGGTCACAACCACTTTCCTTCATATAGGGGCTAGAATGACTTTTTATGCAGATCGATCCGGATTCTCTTTTGAAAAAAAGGATTTGACACTTGTCACACCTATTTTGCTGTACTAGGGCCACTATAAGTGATAAGCTTTGCATCAGAGCTGGTTGTTGTGTAATTTCTTGTCTAAGTTCCTTTGAAACACCTGAGAAAATATTATCTGGTCCTTATATGTGTCACAGTTCATTACATGAATTTCTTCTAAAGTACTTTCTATTAACACTAAATTTGAAACACTTCCTGGGACTTACCTCACATAAGAAAAAGCTCCAGGCTATGAACTTCCCAAACTTCCTATGCAAAGAATTATCTTGTATCTATGCCTTACAGACTCCCCCCTTTCAGTGTTTTTGAAAAAAGGTTTTGTTATTAGTTCTTATGCTTTTACAAAGTTGGTCCTCAAAATCTTTGTGGGCTTGCTATACCACAACTTTACATTTAACTTGCTAGAGTTCATGCTTATTTCTTAATCTCAGGTGACTCTCAGTTGTAGAACTTTTTTTCTGTTGTTTAACTAGGCCTTTAAAAAGGCCACAGTTTTTGTAGCATATCACCAGCCCCTACGGAACTTTGTATGGATTACTACTGAAAACATAGCTGCAAAGCAGTAAGGTGATAACCGCTGGGCGCGATACATCATAAATCATACAATATGAGTATGCATATATTTGCAAACTTCTGTCTTCTACAGTGAAGTTCTTTCCCAGCAGCATTAATAGGAAGTCTATAGTGATGTGTCAAATATTTATCAGCAGCTTCAGACCTCAGCATGTTCCTCCCACATCTCACAGGGCCTCTTCCCCTGCAAATCACACCAGCCAGCAGTGGAAGACTGTTTGTACTGTGGCTTTGTTCAAATCCTCCCTCCTGTTGTGCATCTTTTTTAGGTCATGATTACATTTGTACCTCTCTCTCAGGTAGGAGCGGGTTTTGTTCAGAAAGAGTCACCTAAATCCTTTTGCTCTTAGGAACAGTCCTAAAAGGACAGTGAGCAGCACTATCCAAAGTTCAGGGTCAGATGCCAGCAGTACAAGGTCATCAGTTATGACAGAAAATACAATTGCCACTACAGCCATGACTGATTGGTTACGTTTGACAGCTCTCTGCTTCGTGGCACTGCTAGACACAGTGAGGGTGAAATTTAGCTTCAGTGACTCCAGCTTCTCGTTACAGCTTTCTATAATGTGCCATGGCAGAGAGGCTGAGGGTGCTGCTGAAACTTGAAAGGACCCAATATCAAAGCAGTCATAACAGCAATGGTTCTCATTTTGCACCAACTGGGCTTCTTCCGCGTTCACACGACACTTCTGAAGCAGCGGCGGTGGCCGGTGCTCAGTCCAGCAGGAGCAGCAGCTGTCATGCTTTTTATGAACCTCAGAGCTGTGATCAGCTCGGGGAAGTCTGCCTCAAGGGCTTCCTGCAATTATGAACACAAATGTGGCTGGCTAATGACGGCAGCCCTCTAATTATGGTAGAGCAGTCTAGGACTAGAAATAATTTTAATCTAAAGAACTGCCTAATTATCACACACACTTTACAAACGAACTCTCTTAGACACAAAATAATTTAAGTGAGTGGTTTGAAGGCAAAAATTGTTTACGGAAATCAGTAGGAGCAGATACCAGCAGACCCATATTGCCAGTCCTGTGCTGTAACCTCTTCAGCGCGACATATTCATTCTGTGTCTTTCAGAAGCTACCTCTCTTTGCAACCAAAAGAGATTTGGGAGAAAAAGGGGGGGGTCACTCAGCAATTTTTGACATGCCTGTCCTTGGGGACCGAGACCACGGAGATTATGGCAGCTGCCTTCCAGATCCTGCTGGCACAGAACAAGCAGGCTGATTTAACTTGCAAAGCTAATAAGAGTGAAAAGAAGTGTTGGGGTAAAGATAACACTGTTCTACACAGAAATACTGGTACAGACTTTTAAAGCCAGTTAGAAATTTTCTATGCAAAGTCCCATTAAAGCAAATGGGAATGAACATCCAGATTCACACACATCTTTGAAAAACTCAGCTCTTTCATCTCATAAGCTTCCAAACCAGGATTTATGCTCTCTAAAAACCAACTAATAACTAAAATTAGTGTAAGACAGGTTGTACTGTACATACAAGGTAATTTCATCAAACTATACAGGCAAGAATTTAAAGTTAACTATAGATACCAATCCTTGTCCTTGAAAGTATTGAATACATCTGCTGGACACCCCTTCTTAGGTTTTCTGGTCTATATCACAGTCTCCTCTAGTCACGTTTATTGCTACATATCTATTAATACTGGAAGACTGCATCCTTACGGAGGTATGTGTACACACCTTTTATGCTACAGAAGACAGAAGATAGAAACATTAAGCTTTAATAAAAGTGAATGAAGATAACCTTTTCTATGGACAGAGTACACACACAAACGGTCACTGCAACTCAGCTGACATGGAGTAACTCATTAAGCAACACTAATTCAAATCTGGGGGAGCCCTTGACTTCCCATAACTATCCTCTCACTTAAGATGTCTCACAGCTGAATTACCAGGTTGCAGGTTTTGATTTTCAGTCACAAACACACAAACCGTACGGATATTATCTGAAGCTTGATACATAATTTCCCAAACAGGCACTTTATAAGGAGACTCAGAAGTCAGATACTCACTGATTTGGTTGGTAGATGCACTATAAAAAGCATTTACAGTAGTTGGGCTTGTAAACCACCTGTAGTAAGAGCAAAAGAAATCGGCTGTCAGCACACTTACACATCTTTATGAATAGACTGAGCAAAGGTAAAAAGTGAACACAGTGGAAGGAAGCAAAAATGTCAAAGACCTAGGGTACACTAAAGTTTAAGTATTTCTCCATTTAAACACATGCCACCTACACTTTCTATAACATTGAAATCTATTCTTTAATGGCTCTATTTTAAGTGCACACAGTCAATGAATGTTCTACAGGAACAACTGTTAAGCTTTCTATTACCTAATCTGTTTTTTTTCTAGGTGACCTTTGTGCTTGTGAGGTCTGCTAAGCTTGTCCAACAGAGGCTGCAACACTGACAGCAGCTGTGAAAACTCTCTTAGGTGTCTTTCAACCATGCATGGAGAAACTCCCTCTTGAAATTGGAGAATAATGTTTTGAAATGAGTGGCTTCAGACGCTTTACTGAAAAACTACTTGAACAATTAGGACGATGCCAGCAAAATGGGCAGGTGCTTTCTGGGAACCTGCATTCAAAATAAACAGCTTCACATTCTATACCCAATACAATGAACATGGCCATCAGTGTGCTCATAAACAAATGGACTTCTTGCAAGGCAAAACGCATTTTAAAAAGAATATTAACATTTCTTCTCATAGTTAGATTTCTCACAGATAATGGAGGGAAACCTAGATTTTAATTGCAGATAGGGTTTATGAATCTCCTTAGCCTAAGCTCATGTATATTGAAAGTGGTTTCACACATATGAGTGGAAAATCTCAGTTGGCTTCAGCAAGATCCAAATCCCCTCAGATGAATCTCTGAGTTCAGTGAGTCTAAGATTTCACTTTATGATTTTAAAAGGAAGAACTGAGACAAAAGAGAAGTAATAAAGATTATGAGAATTATAGATTAATTCATAATAAATTGGAATCAACTCTAGTAAATGTCCAGACAGGACCATACTGATGTCATTAGCAACACATTATTTGGAAGTTTTGTGAAACCAAATGAATGCAACGCAATTGCTTTGGAAAATTCATTTCAAAGACAAGAGATGGGAGCTGCAAAATGAAGAGTAAGACAATGGAAAATCTATAAGAACATGGAAAATGTGTGATGTCACTAACATCACACACACACACGGTCTGTACTTCAAAAGAGCACCATAAAATGAGTGAGTTATCTGCAGATCCTGACTGTTTTTCTGGCAACTGATGTCCTCACATAAACCACAAAATAAAGGGGAGACTTTTTGAATGGCAGCATTCTGTCTTTTATCAATAAATTTATCTGCTTCTCTCATCTTCAAAGCTGAGCAGCTGATTTTACAATGCAACCAGAAAAACTAGCCAATAAAGCAAACAGTGTTGTCATGTAAATATCTTAACCATCCATTGCATTATAGGCTCTAACTGCCACAGATAGCACTCCCTGTTCTGTTTACTAGGAGATTCTGAAGGGCGGGGAGAAGGGGGAGGTTGTTTTCTGGTGTGTTTTCTGTTTCCTCCAGAATAAAGAGATTAAATGTTAGAGGTAATGTAGTGAAATAATGGAAAATTGAAGAAGGAATGTTTATGGTGAAGGGATGAAGAAAAAATTACAGGTCTTAATTAGCTACATTTCCATTTCATGCTTGTTCACAGCAGCAATCGGCTAAACTGCTTTGAAGGATGCAAGCCAGCCAGTTCTGTGGTGGGACCTGCTCTCCCGGCTCAGCAGTAGCTCTGGAAGACTCTGTCCTTCCATCTGAAAGGGACCTATCTGAAACACTCAACACTTTAACTTAGATTTTGCTGTAAGTTCGAACAAGACACATAGCATTGTGACTTCCACCTCACCCTGTTGGCTTTTTCTACTTGCAAAGGCCTTTCTGATCTCTTGAACAGCAATGTTTAAGCATGAAAAAGGCTTCCGGGACAAATCATCCTCCCTTTTTGCAAATCCTTCTTAGAGCGAGTGTCTTACAAGGCCTCTGATTTCCAGGCACAGGATCAAGGGCCTGAGACAGATAACAGATACTTCAAAAAAGACTAATGCGCTTTTCTCTTCTCCCCATCCTCTTTGCTGCTGCAGCCCCAGGGTCTCACCACAGCTAGTTCAAGACAGGAACCACCACAAGCAGTGGTTAAAGAGCTCTTCACTGACAAGCAACACCTCTCTAACGGTGCAAGTTTGCACCTGCTTTTGTTGGGTGAGGAGCTAACCAGGGATGCACGTACTTGTCACCACAGGAGCACCTCACTCTGCCCGAGAGCTAGAGCAAATGCTGTTGCCTTTTGGTCTGCAGCTGCCGAGGGAGGACATCACACCATGGCTGGCCATGCTTTCACACCTATGAACTCATAGACTCATAGCTTGTGGAGTAGCTGCTAAAACTCATCACAATGTCCCCATCCTGAGACAGCTTCTTTCTTCACTATCTACCACCGCAATAACAGACCATTCTGTTTCCTGAGCTTAGTATGAGCCAAAGACTCATAGCAGCCTCGATTGTCTCACTGTAGAACTGAACTAAGTTCTTTCCAAGTTGCTCTTTCATAACGAGGCCTCATGAATGACCTCATATGACGTTTTTTATGTTTTCAAGCAGCTAGGAAGAGGAGACTTAACAGTCATACCGAGGAGTCAGGAAGAACAAGCATTCTCTAGTGGCAAGCAGAGTATACTGCTGAATTTCATATTTGACATATAGACACTCAATAAGGAGCTTATTTACACTCCAGCTTTTTGTTGTACCACTCTGAGCCACTGGCAAAAAGATTTAGGAAGCATTTTCCACAAAAGAGCAGAAATAACCGAGACTGCTTCCATTCAGACTATCAGCAGAACTTCACCTCTCATCTTTCATCCTCTTTCAGTGTGCTCCTTGAAATGACTGAACCTTCAGCGACAGACCTTAACTAATAACACATCAAATTACTGTATGAAGGTCTGTAATAAATAGCTGTCGCTGTTAAATTTTAAGGTGAAGTAAATTTAGAAATAGTGCTCTCATTCCTGTTTGAAGTCAGGTTGCCTGGGCATTTGCTCTAGTTTTGGTTATTATTCCAGTGTATTTGATATATTAACAGAAGGAAAGTAAAAAAAAAGACAGGCATCACAAACTCTAAGCTCTTACTAATTACAAACTAAATAAAAAAAACCATCTAGAATTGTTTACACTCTTTCCATTTGCTATTAGCAGGTAGAAAAGGAACAGCTTTGAATGACGTCCTGTAAGGTTACCTATCAATTACTGCAGCAGTCAGAAACTAATGCTGCGGACTTCAAGCTTGTAATTTTGAGATTTCTCTCACAGAAATAAAAACTGAAACCTGCACCAAGATAGGAAAGTGGGACAGATACTTTCTTAGGTTTGTGCTTCTTTCGGCTACAATTTTCTCCGTTATATTTTCTTTTCTGAGCTAAGAGTATAGTGTGCTACATTGCCAGTCATGTAGAGGGGTGACTGGGAACATTTACAATACAGGGAAAAGCTTATTAATTAATTTAATTATCTGTAAAGCACAAACTGAATTTGCAACTTTTTCTCTCAAATTTTTGAGTTAGAAGAAATCACTCAGGTGGAGTAGAATTTGGTGTTCAATGTCCCAAGCAAGATTAAAAAAAAAAAAAAAATCATATAGGTAAAGAAAATGAACTTGGGAATGTACAACACACTTAAGCTGGTTAGAAGTGAAAGGCCGTACAAAGTTGCTAATGGAGGTGGAATCTGGAAAATCTCTTCCCAAGAAAGGACTATAAAGGAAAACTTCTAAACAGGAAGCAATTTTCAAGGTGTCTTTCAAAAGTGTATTATTTCCTCTTCTCCTTGTTAGTCTGTTTTATACATTCCCTCATACAGAAACAGAGGATTAGCCCGCCAGGCCAGGCTGCCATCTGGAGCTGGGCAAGAAGCCGGGATTGCTTAAAATGAGGTTCAAAGACGAGGAAAAAGGTCCATGAGGCTTCTTTCCAGCCTCTCCTCTCCAGAGAAGGTCCACCCACAGGATTTCCAAGCTCTCCAGCAGCATCTCTCCAACAGACAACAGCCTGCCCAGTGTCCTTCATGGCTGCTTTTCCCTTTTCGCAGAAGGAGCTTTTGCACTGTCCTTAACGGCATCCAAACCAGCACCTCTCAGAGCTGCCCGCCCCTGCGGCAAATCAAGAGCCAGGGCTCACAAACAACAGGAGGTGGTCAAGAAACTGGAATAGGTCCTGGAGGAGACCCAGGAATCTTCTCATACTACACTTCCACTGTGACCTCTTATAGGGCAACTAGATGCCTACATCTCCAGCACTGACAGTTGAGTGAAAAGCGAAGACAGATTTGGCCAGGTCTAAAAATCTTACAGAAGATGTCCTGACTTCGAAGGAGAAAGATTAATAATTAGGAAGTGGTATGCCCAAGAAGTCCTCTGATGCCTTGCTATTTGCAAATATTACGTCAGTGTTAAGAAGAATAGATTCAATTACTGTTAAAAAGGTGTGGGTGGGTGTTTATATATACATACACATATACACACACGTGTATGTATATTTGTATGTATGAACATGTCTGACTCCATGGATGGATAAGAAAATGCCACTAAAACCCTGATTCTCCTTTATCTCTTCCTTCCACATGGTCATCACTTCCCCATGCACTGCCTTTCACCTCCCTCTGCTATAGTCGTTTCTCACCTGGATTGTTATAACTGTCTTCATGCCTGGTCCCCTTCCTCCAGTGCTCCACCCTTCTAGCCTCGCCTCCTCCATTCAGCCCTCTCGATCCAACCTGTGCTGTTTTGTGCATTGCATTCCTCAGCTCCTGCCACAATTCCCTTTCGTACATCTCTCTCCTGACACCTGAGCACTTTTTCTCTTGTTTGATAGAGCCAGCTGTGAAGATGACAGCCATTAACCTGATGAATTTCAACAAGGGCAAGTGCAGGGTCCTGCACCTGGGGAGGAACAACCCCATGCATCAGTACAGGCTTGGGGCGGACCTGCTGGAGAGCAGCTCTGTGGAGAGGGACCTGGGTGTCCTGGT
>Ga0065711_1026999_pt1 | contig 55804 bp, 35 predicted proteins | sample Hoacrofraction12_FD_59098 | JGI IMG/M metagenome (GOLD analysis project Ga0065711, IMG submission 59098) | Hoatzin crop microbial communities from Cojedes, Venezuela - Epithelial fraction 12 v2 (version 2) | ecosystem: Host-associated > Birds > Digestive system > Esophagus > Crop | place... | reverse complement strand
GTGTTCTAAAGCATTACCATGAGCATTAAAAATAATCTAGCTAATCAGTGTCTGAACATGTACAGAAGCAAGTGTTTAGAGTTTGAATGAAGTGAAATGAAATGAAATGAAATGAAATGAAATGAAATGATATGATATGATATGATATGATATGATATGATATGATATGATATGAAATGCCCCCTACCCACCATCCCGTCAAAAAACCCATTCTTACAGCTAATGTGTATCTGCACTTTATCATTTTGCAGGTGGAAACCTACATATTTTTAGACCTGTTTTATTCCCTTTCCTTCTTATCATAGACTCATAGAATGGTTTGGGTTGGAAGGGACCTTTAAATGTTGTCTTGTTCAACACCTTGCAATGAGCAGGGACATCTTCAGCTACACCAAGTTGCTCAGAGCCCCATCCAATAAAGGGCTGCATTTAATTGCCTACACAGAAGCCCCTAGAGCCGTCTGTGTATGCTATAGGTAATCAGGATATCTATGTGTAACTGGCAGACACAGCACGAAGAACCCAGGAGGCTGGAGTGTTTCTGGAGTGGTGGGTTCACACCAGCTCATTTATCACAGGACATCTCAAAAAGCACTAGGCAGTTACATTCAGGTAAAGTGTATCAGTTCTTCACTGCCCCAATTATTGGAAGGTGGGTTCCCACAATGCTGTTAGGCATGAAGGCAACTTCTATTTATGTCCTTCAAGGTTGTGTATGACATCTGCCAGCCTCATTTTAAATCATATTACTTGTCCGTACTAGACAACTCCACAAAATACTGTGAAGTGGGCGTTCCAGTTCTGAAACCTTGGTCTATAATCTATGCAGTGCATTTTGCATGTAAAACAAAATCTGTTCTTTCTAGTGGTCAAAAAGAGGCTGTGTTTTACTCCAGAAGGCTTTTAAATTTGGCATTTTAAATCAACTATAGAAAGTTAAGATCTGATAAGAAGGAAAATGCAACAGACTTCATCTATAATAGAGTCCTTTTATAAAACTGTTCTATGCAAATCTATCATATACTTCAGAGAGTATTTGTAAAGTTGTTTGTAAATTATATTTGACAGAAATCAGCACAACAGTCGGATGGGTATGAGCTCTACCTCAGACTTCAATGGTTACCTCTTGATGAAACACCACTTACATAGCTTTAAACAGTAGCTTTAGATGTCGTTCCTTATAATTCTAGAAGATTAATTTACTTCCTCACATAAGAAGAGGAAGCTCACGTGGGATATGCTGACGAGGCCTGGGCATTGCCAGAGCAATGGCGAGATTTAAACGTGGTGTAAAGGCAACTAGCAGTCAGTTGCGGAGGGGAGCTACTCTGGAGTCGGCCCGATCTGCAGCAGAGAGGCAGATCTCGGCGCACCGGGGTGGTTCTCTGAGGCAGAGAAATGCCAGGAGCCAGCAGCCCTTGCATGAGACGCTGACAAGGCCTGGGCATCACCAGAGCAATGGCAACCTTCCTCGCAAACTGCTGCACAAACTGCCACACCGTGCCCTGGCTGACTTGCAACGCTATGTTTGCCATGCAAACCGACTCGCCCTGCTCCTGGTCGCTAGCACTCCCTAGGCTGCTCCTTGTAGTCGTGGGTGTGGGGTTGTTCAGTGTGGAGAAGAGGAGGCAGAGGGGAGACCTCATCACTCTGTACAGCACCTGAAAGGAGTTGTAGCGAGGTGGGTGCCCATCTCTTCTCCCAAATAACAAGTGATAGGGCAAAGGGAAATGGCCTCAAGTTGCACCAAGGGAGGTCTAGATTGGGCATTAGGAAAAACTTCTTTGCTGAAAGAGTTGTGAAGCAATGGAACAGGCTGCCCAGGGAAGTGGTTGAGTCACTGTCCCTGGAGGTATTTAAGAGAAGTGTAGACACAGTGCTTAGGGACATAGTTTAGAGGTGGACTTCACAGTGTTAAGTTTAGGGTCGAACTCGATCTTAAAGGTCTTTTCCAACCTAAATGATTCTATGATTCTGTGATTTTACATCAGTGTGTGACCAACAGGACCACAAAAGGTCAGAGAAAGACATAGCGTGGTTGAGACACACACAATGATAAAAAGGAGGGAGCACTGAAAATATTCACTGAAAAATTCGTTCTCCTGGATATGCAATAACAGTGACTGGAAAAAAACAAAGACGAGATACAAAGCACTGACAGCAGACAAGAACTCCTTTTGGGAGGAACACAAATAGTATGAAAATGCAAAGCATGAAAAGAAAGCATGGAGAAGGCAGCAGACAAGTCAGCTCCAGCTTTGGCTTTTCTTTCCAAAGAGTTCTCAAGCCTAATTAGCTTGACTCAGAGAGCTACCAAAGATCACTGCTTTCAACGCTAACTATGCAGCAACTGCTCTGCGGTATTGTATACTCACAGCTAATATACAGTATAAATGCTAAAGACTAACAACACCATACATCTAGTGATGATGATTAAGAGTGTGTGAGAACTAAGAGTTAGTACTCTGTGATGATAACGAACTGATTCAGTAAATTTTACCTTTAAGGTTTAAAACTGAATAATTTTGTTAGATTTTTAAAAGCTCCATCCCAGACAGCTCTAATTTCCATAACTGTATACATGTACAAACATATATAAAAATATGTGTACATCTAGTATCAATAATTCTTTCCTATTCTATCATGAGAGTTTGTGTATTTGTTTTTCGTATCATTTGAAAAGGTCTTGTGAAATCTCTTCAGGGCTGCACTTCAATAGTTATTTTGGTAGCCTCTCACTAAGCTGGTAATTCTGCGCTTTGCTGTTGTCTCTGGTATGTGCTATTTACTAGGGTTTGCATATCTGTACGTGTACTTGATTTATTACTGTTCACATCTCTTGTACTTGTCTTCCGTGCTGAATAGCCCTTAACACAATAACCTGACAGAACAGTTCCATGCTTTCTAGATACCCTTACAAGACGGTATAAGGACATATGGGTATAAATTTTGGCTCCACTGAAGCTAGTAAACATTTTGACATGGAAGTCAATGAAATCAGCTGTTGCAGTTTGTCTGTGGCCAGCAACAAAAAGGGCCACACGGTCACTCTATCATCCCTCCTCCCCCTGGGGTGGGGAGGGGAATGGAAAGAAAAAGGCAAAAACTTGTGGGTTGGGATAAGTGTGGTTTAACAGACCAGCAAATGAACCAAACAGTAACAACCACAATACCGATGAGGAGAATATACAAAACAAACAGCAAAATGGACAGAGCAACTCTCACCACCTGGTGCCCCGTGCGCTCCAGAGCTGCAACTGCCTTCCCCCCAGCCAGCTCCCCCACAACCAGAACCCAGCATGACGGCACATGGTACCGAATACCCTGTTCTGTCTGGCCAGTTTGGGTCAACCCGTCCGGCTGTGTCCCCTCCCAGCTTCTGGTAAAATTAACCCTGCCCTAGCTGAACCCAGGACACCAGCATTTCATTGGTGTACTATCTTCTCTGAAATATATATCATTAGCCATTCAGATTATATATTACAAAACTACACTGTTACGTAAGAGCTGTCCTTTAACTTTCATTCTTTCCTGCCCGTAGACTACTGTGTGCACTGGTGCATATTCAGTTTCATTTAATGATCAGCAGATTGATTAGGATGCAAAGCAGGATAACAAAACTGATTAAAGGTTTCCCAAAATTCACTTGCAGAGAAAAGCTTTAAAAACTAAATATGTCTAGCTTAGTTAAGATATAATGGAAAGGTGATCTGATAATGTGCAGAAATACCTGATGCCTATCAACATTTCAGATGAAGAGGTAACAGAGTGTTATAAGAAAAATTGAAAGGAATGTTGTGAAAATACCCACATGAAAACAATGTTTTGATCCTCACAGAATAAAATTCAGGTAGTGGATGTGATCATCAACAGACTGAAAATGACAGAAAGCCTCAAATATTATGCCTCACTTCATCTTTTCATAATACTTTACAAGAAATAACAAGATGGCATTGTTTAGAGTGTGGAGCTCATAATGGTGAATTCTAATTTGAGCTTGGTTACTGACTCATAAGAAAAAGTGAAGGGATTATTTCCTTCAAGGCAAGAATTTCCTAAGTGTAGCATGATGATAATAAAAAACAACTTTCTTTTAGGAATGTGAGGAAGAGAAAGAGGCTTTGAAATGTGAAGTAAATTTATAAAAGTGAAATGGCATGTGTATCAGGATTTTCTGGCCGTTGCCTAAAGCAGTAATTTGATTTCTTAAAAGCATCATAGAATATAGATATTGCAGCAGAACACTGAGGCTAAAAGGAAAGTTGTTAGGTTTTACTCTGCAGCTGACTGGAGTTTCAATGTCACTTAAAAAAAAAAAGCATGTAAGGAATTTTTTAATGCTGAGATGTGTCCAAAGCAATCTACATGTAACATAAATTCTTTTTATCTCTTGATACCCGTAAATGTAAAATTTCCACTATACATAAGGTTAGAAATGTAAATTTAAGGGAGTAGAATTATCTCTCTATGGCTGTACAAAAGGTCCTCAGCTCATACACTGTTTGGACTAGGTAAACATAGAAGTATGCAAAGCCAAATTCAGAAAACAAATCGTTCATGAACACTGGAGGTGCATTAATATCTGAACAGCTTATAAAAAAAATTACTGTGGTCAATATGTTTGATGCAACCAATCATGTAGGTCAGACTTTGTTGCATTTGTTGGGGCTCAGCAGCCCCAAAAGTGGAGTAGAATTGAAATGGGCTCTTGTAGATTTGATTTAATTAAATTGAAATTGAGTCATCTAGATTATTCCTTTCCCATGTAATTTTCTGAATTCTGAAAAGTTAAATTATTATAAATCATAAAGTCCTCAAGGCTCTATGAATATGAAAAGCCTTTAATACAAGCAACATCTATTGTTTACAGGTAATAAAATAAGGGCTACTGTTCTTCCATGCACATGAAAGAATATTATTATTAAAACATGTATCAGTCAGATGATGTTTTGGATTATTTGTTACTGTGACTTCCATAAGAGTTTTAAAGGATTAATTATTACTAAGAAACTTAATGTCAATAAGTCTGAAAATAATTGTCTGCTTTAATTCAGATAACTATTTCAGAAGACAGGACACAAGTTAATTTCTTCTAGTGGTCACCACTAATCAGGTTCAGTAAGCCTGGATGCATGTATCACTGCAATAGAGTCCCATATGTTATACCATCAGTGAATCAGAAACAATGTTAAACTGAAGAAACAGACTTAAGCGAGAGAACACGGCTGGCAGTGAGTTGAACCTCTCAAATCTGACTCTTAGGCTGACTATCAAGTATAGTTTCTGAATTTCTCCCACATCCTCTTCTATCCTGTTGGCCAAGGCAGTGCAGGTGAGCTTTTGTGGCCAGTGTCTGTTTTATCCTTCCCTTCTGGATGAACTGACAATCACAGTTTCAACAGATGTAGCTCTACAAATGTCACAGAATCTAATTTCATTTAAACAAGATATTTACTTACAATTTACAAAATTTACAAAAATTTACAGTTGTAAACAATGACATATTTAAGCTGGAATGTGATGCAAAATATGCTGACTGTCCTAATGCTAAAACCAGGGAAAACAATTTAAGCTATTTAAAATCAGAATCATTATAAGGTTTATAGCAGCTGCATTATAAATCCCTAATGAGTGGGGACATGGATTTTCTGAAGGTAAAATACTAACAGTTAAGTAGGATTTTTTCCACGAGTGTTATTGTGAACACCTTTTGAATAAATTTCTGCCAAGCTCATCAGACACTTTATAAGATCCAAAAAGAATAAAAGCAAAGTAAAATGAACTGAAAACATTCTGTGCTTCTGTTAAGAAGTTTTTCATTTTAGCAGTGGAGAACAGTCAAATAAAACTGGTTATCAGTTGAGATTACTGAAAGATGAAATCATGGTATAAAAGGTTAGCTAAGACCATCTGATCAGCTTCTCTCTTCTGCTGTGTATTACAGAACATATTTTTGCATTTTATGCAGTCTTCCTGAAGTCAAGATTGCATCAAAGTCAATAATTGTGTCTGGCTAAACATATATTGTGTTTAACTAGACTGAAATTATCTTTTTCCAGTAGCTAATTACCCTCATTCTTTGATATTTGTACCTTGTGCCCAAAATGAATTTGCCTGGCTTCAGTTTCCATTGATTTTTACTTGATTTTCCTTTCTCTTCTAAACTAGAGAGACCTTTATTAATTAATGTTTTTCTTCTAAGGATTACATAAGTGGTAATCAAGTAATTTCTCCGTCTTCTTTTCACAGGCTGTATAGGCTTACTTTTAGCTATACTGCTCTGAAAAAGCTTCTTCTCATTTCTAAGGAGCAAGGTATACTTGTATTCTTGCTCAGATCTGCTCCACATGATATGCACAGTTACACAAAGTCCCATGTGCCGAATTTGGAGAACAGTGCTTGGCTGCACTTCCAGAGCTGATTTCTATAAGCAGAGTAAGCAGGACACCTTGAAGACATCCAGAGTACCATGCAAAAAGTAATACAAATATCTGTGGAGTCTTTCATTGTCATCTGTTTTCAAACTCTGAATATTTTTTAACCTTTTATAACAGCTCTAAAATGGTGGTTATTAGAAGACTTTGCAATATTTCAGCACTAACATTAATGCTATATGAAAGAAAAAGTAAGGTCTTCTTCCACATTCCAAAGTTCCTACTCCGTACTCACTCCCTTTATAATGCCAAGAATTACAGTAATCTTTTTTTTTTTTTTGTTAATACAGCATAGTTGCAGAATGTTATACAGAGACATACAGCTGTCTGGCCACTATGATCCTTAATACCTTCTTGGAAATCCCGAGAAACAGGAGACTCTCTCCTGTTCTGTCAGGCTATGAAGTGTATAATTCTGTGCTAACATGTCTGTTTCTACAATGTGTTATTTAACACTGTTCAGGGTAATGTGGGATCCAGATCCCCAGTATAACTGCCACATTCTGATCGCTATTTACTGACAATTGGGTCATTTGAAAATATTATAGCCAGATATTTGGTTTTTATATTCAGGCTAGTGATTAAAATTTTGATCACAGTATATATTACATACATACATAACACATAGGATACATTATATTAATATTAAATATTAATATAGTCATAAATATTAATATAACTTATGCAATGTGTAATAGTATATACTATGTATTAATATATGATATTAATCACGTTATTAGTCTCAGAGGAATACTATTAGCAACATCACCACATGATGGTGAATTGCATGGATAATTTCTTCTGATAACTCATACATTTCACAATTTTTTTAATGTAGGCATTATCTTTATTCTACATTTTCATTTTTTTGAAAGAGACTACTGTTTAGCACTTCTCAAACAAAAGAACAAAGTACCTTTAAAATCCAACAGTCCAATCAACTTGAAGAATTACTTCAAGTTTTTTTTTGAAAGGCCTGATTTCTTTTAAATTAAATTGGCAGGGACTAATTATATTCTTTCAATTCTTTATCAGTTGAGTCTTGTGTGAGTATTCCATTAATGTGCCATTACTAGATGTCAGACTAGCTGTCCTAAAGTTATGCAATTATTGTCTGCCATTTATTAAAGAATATGTAATGTGTAGTGTTAGTTTTCAAATACCAAAGATTTAAGGTATTGCCTATTTAATCAATAATTGTAATTTAAGGATAAATAAACAGAGTAAATACTATAGTAAAAAAACAGAGTAAAAATATATATTATTATTATATATATACTCTTAACACCTACAGAGCAGCGTACAGCAATAAAAGGCATCAAATAAAGGAGGGGACTATTTTATCTAATAAAACATTCTCTATCATTAAATAAAGGTACATTCCTCCATATCTGAGTAATAAAACTGTTTCATAAGTGATAAATAGGGTAAAACAAAGTCTGTCATCTCAGAACTTTCCTCTGTGTATTTTAATGGAAAATTTCAGGACAGAGTCTGCATTCTCATTAAATTCCTTCTTTACATATTTCCTCTTTCTAAGATAGACAGCTTCACAGACACTTCACAAATATGACACTACCTCTGATCTTCATTCCCCTTGAATAAAGGTGGTATAATCCCATGCTAAGCAGAAAGATAGATGAAGAGAGGATGTGCCAGCTCTTTCAGCTAGGAATCCCTGTTACCCTAGAAGAAATTTTGTCGTGCACATCACAAAATAGCTGCAGAATTTTGATCTGGAATGATCATACTTTCAATCTCAGTAATGATTTAATGAGGTTCTACAGCCCGTGCACCCATATCCAGAAACGTCCTGCAGACCCTGAAAGTGTGTGCTTATCTTTAAGACAATGCAGGGAGGAAGGCTATCTGGTTTCTACCTGGCAAGTGAACTCAAAAGGGAAGTGTATCCGTCTTCAAGCTTCCGAATCCCTTACCTATTGTTAGTAAAAACTTGAGTCTTCTCCTCTGTTACAAATGGGGAAATGGACAGAGAAATAACAATTGTTTTGTTCTCCTGGTGAAGCAGCACACTTGGCTTTTGGCATCAACAACAGAAGATAGTGTTTGGGAAGCAGCTCTGTTGCTGCCATTGAACTGCTTTTGATGGATCATAAAGCCAAAGACACTGTTGGGACCCCTTTCTCTCCCACTCAGGACTACAATTTTGCTGGCTTGTCTGTCCACCATATTCAATATTTTCCTATATTTCGGCTATTTGAAAGCAGGCCTTGTTCTCCTATTTTCCCACTGTAGATGAAAAGCAGATTTATGTCAAAATGAGAAGGACTGGGAAAGAATTTTCAGCTACAGCTCGTGTGTGTGTGTCAGGACTGCATAACCCAAGAAAATACGATGAATCCCGAACTATATCAAATAACCCGTCATCATTACTTTGTACTTGCTAGAGAGGAATTAGAATGGTACTGTAGATACCAATGGGCTAATTCTTACATGCTGTTCACCTGTGTACTTTTGTCCACTTTGATATACCTAGCATGCATGGATGATTTCCTTTCTGAGCCCTTGGGATTAGAAGATGTTGTTTATTTATTAACTAAAAATAAATGATTCAAAATCGGCAATTGAGATAATGGACCAAATAGGGGAATTTTAACCCCTATTAACCTCTAGTTTACACTTCCTATACCCTGTCCAAATTGCTCTGATATTTTGGTAATGTTTTGTGACAGCCTTTCTGACAATAGGATTTTTCAAATTAGGAAAAGGATAGTAATTTGATTCATTGTTTCATTATCCTATATAATGAAGGAAGTTTGGATTGTATTTCACAAGCCAGAACCCAGAAGATATTGCTTGCTAATTCTTCAAATATGTAATTAACATAAATCAGTGAGCTTTTTATAAGTTAAACAATGTTATTATAAAGTAACCACAGAAAAAATAAAACTGAAATAGTTTTTAATAATTGTCCATCTGACATGTGATGAAGTATCACAGAATCTATCAGGCAAAAGTGGAAGTGCTTTTTATTCTAAACTTCAGACTTCAAAAATTCATAACCTATGATTCTGTGTAATTTTAGCCAGATGGCTTTCCATCAACATGATTTAATAGTGAAATGTTGCATACAACTTCATATAAACGTTCAAAAATTATTTGCATTTTTAGTAGAATGTTTAACATCATTGTCAACTATAATAACGGAAAGGAAAGGACTTACTGAGTCTACAAATAAGTCTCCTGGCACAGACAGAGAGCATGTCAGCCCTTCACTTTTCCCTTTTTTTCTTCGTGTCCTATGCTTGCTGTTTCTAATATGCTCAGTAACAAGTCGTTTTTCTACATGATAGAGCTTGGTGTACAAGCACAACCTTTTACATGATGTTGAATAAGCAGTCTGATTTTTTGAGAAAAAAAAAAAATTATCTTGGTGCCACTTTATCTCTACTATTATGGTGCTGAAAAGTTTTTACATACTCTGGAACTGAAAAAGATAAGGAAACGATAACATAGGAGATGTCAATACTGCTGAATGAGTACCCCATTGTGCAGTATTTGTAGTTCCCAGCAGGAGATGCCTGACCAAGCCATGTTCCATCTCTCTACAGGCCTAAACCTGGATATGTATCATCACTTTATACCATTTCACGGTTTCAGAACAAACGAGTTTTGGTGTTCATCTCTGTTGTGGGTAAACACCAGTTGGCAGCTAAACCCCACACAACTGCTTGCTCATTCTCCCCAGTGGGATGGGAGAGAAAAGTGGAAGAGCAGAAGTGAGAAAACTCTTGGGTTGAGATAAATAGAGTCTAATAAGTATAAGAAAACCAAAACAAACCAGAAAAACAACAACAAAAACCCAGCAAAACAAAGCAAAGAAAAACAAATGATGCAAAAGCTACCACTCATCAGTCAACTCAATTCCCAGCCAGTCCCTGAGCAATGGCAACCCTTGGCTAACTCCTCCCCAGTTTTATTGATGAGTATGGCATCATCTAGTATAGAATACCCTTTTGGTCAGTTTGGGTCAGCTGTCCCACCTACGTTCTCTGCTAGACTCTTGTTCTCCCCCAACCTTCTCATGGGGGGCAGAGTGAAAAACAGAGAAAACTTTGATGCTGTGTAAGCACTGCTCAAAAACAGCTAAAACATTGATCTGTTACCAACACAGTTTTGATTGCAAATGCAAAACATAGCATCATACTAATATGAAAAAAATAACTCCTCACAGCCAAAACCAGCATGATTTCATGTGGGAGCCACTTGTGCCCCAGTGAGGTATTAGATTTGAGTCTTTGGACATCAGAACCTAGAACCAAATCCATAGCTCACATCAAATTTAAGTCTAGATATAGTTGTCATTCAAGCCTCTCTTTTCTGGATGTTAACCATAGCAGCTGCCCTGCTGGATGAAGCTGCATGTGTCATTAAATCTTGTTTTAGTCTTCTGTAGAGGGGAGGGGAGTGTTGTTATCTGTGGAAGACTGAGCTGAGTCCTTCAGGCTTTAAAATCAGAATTTGCACTGGAAGGCTTTTTACTCTCCTTTCAAAGTTCAGCATCTGTCTGAACACATGTGCTCCTGAAAACAAGTGAAGTCTCTATTACTCTGCCTTCCTAGGGCAATTAATGAGTGTAGAGGGAATATGCAAAGAGGGAAAATAAATTAAAGAAATATTTGTGTAATCTCGACAGTACATTGTAAGTCAACAAAATCATGCTGTTGGGATCGTGTTGAAGAGAGTCCCAAACTACTTTTTTGATGCACTTAGCAGATGTTTTTCCAGAAATATCTTGTCCCTTCAGTAAATACTATTTGCACATTCCCTAACCTATCTCTTTATTTGCCAAGTTGAGCTTTAACACATATGCTTATGTGGTTTTCTTTATGTGAAAAAAATAATGTGTTCATATGTCCAGACTGTATTCAAATATTTGCATTTGTTGTAAAGCCCCTATTCATTTGAGAAACAGAAATAAAAAGCAAGCCAACAGAAAAACCTCTACTGTTAACTCTTGTCATGTATACTGTGTGGCATACCTTTTCAATAACTTCTGTATGAATTAATCTGGATAGTTGCACACCAATTCATTTTTAATTTCATATTATTTTAATGCTGTACTTCATGTCTCTTTTCAGTGAACATATTATAAATGTATCACTTAGGTCAGTATTGGCACCTTACTAGCTTTTCTCCTAAAAATTTCTGTAGTTACCAGATCTGTATCACCAGTTCTGAAAAGAAAAAATGAAAAAATGAGTTGAATTGTGGGTCTGATAGCCATTACTCTTAATAAATCCATGTGGTATGTTGGCCCCAGCTAGCAACCAAGCAGTCATACAGCCACTTGCTCACCTCTCTCTGCTCTGGTGGGACAGAGGGAGAAAACAGGGAAGAATAAGAGTGAGAAAATTTATGGGTTTAAATAAAGACAGGGATATGACTTGTCAAGCACTGTCATCGACAAAACAGACTTGACTTTGGGAATTTAATTCCACTTATTTTCAATTAGCTTAAATATTTGATTACTGATTTAGGTACTGGGAAACTGACACCCTGCCCCCTCGGTGACATTGACAGAGTAGGCAGGATGCTGCCCACATTATCCATGTAAGGTGTGAGTCTCTCAAATCACACTACCACTGGTGGAGCCAAAAGGTAGTGTGACTCTTATCTGCATTCAGGAGTCGTTTGCACGATTGGTTGTTGCTGCCAGATGACCTGGACACCAAGGGTTCCTGGCAGTCCACCGGAGCCATGGCATCACTTACGATCCTCTGTTCGCTGTCAGTGATTGTGTGAGTTGCCATATGGGTGTGTTGTTGCTAACCTTGCTTACTGCCTCATAAACTTTCGTTAATAACTTGTCAGACTCCATCTCTGTTCAGACCACAGAAACAAAGACAAAAAACACTAAAACACCTATAGTGCCCCTTTCCCAGGCTCAATTTCACACCAAATTCCTCTCCTTTTCCCCCCTCTTTCGTTTTTCCACTTCAGTATTTCAGTTCAGACACTTGTTTTCCCGTCTTTTTGTCACCACAGGTTACACTCAAGTTGCTTCAGTGAGACAATGAATAGAGCAGGAGGTCAGGGTCAGTACATTATGGTTTCTTTCTGTTGCTCCTTGTTTCTCATCCTTTTCATATGCTCCAACACAGGTTCTCCAGGGCCATTGTCCCTTCAGATGTGTAGTTAGTCTGCCATGGAGTACCTCCTCTGAGCTTCTTAGTCTCTCATTTCATCTGCTGTTCCCTCTGTTGTTCCCTTCTCTTCTCTCTTCTCAAATATTTTTTTCCCTTTCTCAAAAATGTTTTCACAGAGGCAAACCCATCTTTGCTGATGTGCTCAGCTGTGTTCTGTAGTGGGTCCGTTGGAGCCAGCTGGGACCAGTTCTGTCCAGCACAAGACAGACTCTTGTCTCTTTTTACAGAGGCTGCCCCTGCAGTCCACCGCTGCCAAAAAATTGCCATTTACACCCAGGCAACCTCTGAAATTACAGGAGTAGAGTACAATGACTATAATTAAAAATAGGATGAAAAATCAAACTGGACTACTACAGAACCACCAGTGTGACCTCAACGGGAGGCCACAGTCAGCAAAATAAATTATGAAGGAAGCAACAACTAAATAAATTGACATGTATGGAAAAATGGATAAAATGAAGCAGAGGATTAGCAAAGACAGACTGTGTCAGACTGATATAATATTTTCTTTAACAAAATGACTGATTTTATAGACAAGAGAGCTGTGGTAGATCTAATCTATCTTGACATCTTTATAACACTTGAAATGGTACCCCATGGGAAATTTTCACTTAAAATGGTGGTTAGTACAACAATTGTAAGTTGAATAAAGAGTTATCATGTGATAGGGAGATTACTAATTGAGTACTCAACGGATTAATTTTGTGGCTAATCTTTAATACCTTACTTAATGACAGTGATATAGTTGATGCTAATGGATTTTTGTGATGACAGGATGTCATGAAAAATACAAAGCAATAGGAACATCTGAATGTCTTCTGGGAAGAATGAGACAACCTTGAAAAAAGAAACAATAACAATTATAACATCAAGTGCAATCCACCTGGGGAATTAAAGCCATACCTCTGCTAACAGTTAAAGGTCTACCAGCTGGACAATAAAGTGGATAAACTATTCTGTTACACTGATTGATGACAGGGTGATTGTCAGTCACTGATGTGAAATGAAAAAGCATTATCTTGAGGGGTATCAGACAAAGTATTTCGGGTAAAACCAATATCAAAATTATTATTAAAACATTTACAAAATCTCAGGAATTCTGTGTACTCTTCTGGTGACATGTACGTAATATACAGAGGCAGAAATTCAGAGGTGAAGTGTATGACTATTAAGAAGACTGATGACAGAACTCACCTGCTAGATACCCACATGATGTAAACCCACATAAAACAAAGAGGTTGTTTAGCTAGCCAGAAAAGCTCATAGAATTGTGAAGTTTTTTAATCTATAGAGACATTTAGAGTAAACACCAAAGACACTGAAGATGGTTATGAAGGCTACAGCACCTCACTAACTGCAGAGAGAACATCAGCATCTGTAATCTGATGAACTATTTATAAGCTACGGGGAACTATAAACACAGATGGACTGGAAAGAGATTATTCAATTCATCATCTGATTAGACTTAGACTGAGCTTCATTGTTCACATTCTTTATTTAAAGTAACTTCAAAAAAAGATTTATATAATGGGAAGGACATAAATCGAATACTTTTATAACTGGGGTAAATAAGGTGTGAGGACTGAGGAAAATGAGAGTCGCTTATTACAGTTTCCCAGGATTCTTGGAGGCAACTCCGTGGTTAGTAACAGCTTCCTCAGACTGAATCTTGGAAAGTAAAAGGCACTGATGGGAAAAGAAAATACATTTATAATGTCATATATTTATGTTTTCCTACTCTTGAAACCATTACCACTGGAATTGCGTCTTTGTGGAACAAGGAAGGGAACAGTTTACTGACAAGTTATGGGTAGTGATAAGCATCTTGATAATACTACAGACAACAACAAATGCTGAAGTTTGATTAAAAGCTTGAGATATTATATCACTTTGAAAAATGGAGACAATAGACAGTAATTACAGAGTCAGTATCTTAACTATCTAGTTTCTCTTTTGACAAGTTTACTTCTTCCTAGCAGGAACAATTTTCTACTACTACCTTTTTCATGTAGGATAATTATCTTACTGTCGCTATTAAAGTCACCCTTCTTATAATCTATCAGATTTTTAGTAGGCAGTCTGACTAAATTTAGACAATCACCAGTCATTTTTCAAATTTTTTACAAGTATAAATTTTGGAGAAGTATGAGCAAGATAACAAAAAAATTCACTTCCCATTCCTTTAAAAACAGAGTAGGATGGGGATATGGAACATGTGATCCACTTACTCAAAGATCAGTTTCTGCCAGTTAAGGCATGGGTGAAACTGAGAGTATGTGTAGTCAGTATGAAGACAGGAAGAGGAAAGAACATAGTCAGATTCCTGAAAGAAACTGCATATAAACAGGCTGCTTTATGATGTGATAATATGATGTAATAGTGCCTCATAAGAACCAAACACTGTTTCACCACTTAAAACAAACGCTCATGTAAGTATTTTGGAGTTCGAAATGAGTGGATGGAAGCTGTGCATGAATAGAACTTAGAGTGTATGAAAAAGAGAGGAATGCAAAGGGAAACAGCACAGGCTTAGAAAAGAAACAGAAGAATGAAGCTATAGAATAATCACGGTAATGCGAGCTTCTCTAAGAAAGAAACTTTATGGTTAAATCTTGACTCCAAAATAGGATACAGGAAGTGGGAAAGAGGAATTATACGGTTTGACTACTTTTTGTTGAGGTAAAAGAAAACAGTATTTCCCTTGTAGTGAAAATTCATGAAAGAGATCTTTCAACTCATCATTTTCTCTCTCTTACAGAGACAAACAAGGCCATGAATTTTGGCTGATCAGAGAGGCAAAAATTTGCTTGCAAATGAGATGGTGGTTTACAGGGGAGGAGTCTAGGATGATCATTAGTGATCTTTCTTTCTTGTATTCTGCAAAAGGAGAGTGATACTGTTAATAAAAATACTGTAATAGTGTATAGATATTCCATGTGTGGGCAATGATTCATGTTAAACACAGTAGATGACAAATAAAAATGGCTCATATCCTAGGAGCTTTGAATCGAAGAGTAGTATTTCATGCTGGAGAAATCAAAAGCTACATTTAAATGGCTAAATAACATCTACCTCGGTGATTAATCCATGGTTTTGAGATCAGCTACTTCAGCGTGGCCCTTTTGCACAGATTTTTTTTTTCTTTTTCCTCAGAAGACTGAACCAGACCTCATCTGAAAATGTAGAAAGACAAGTTGATGACAGTATGTTGTTTATTTATCTCTAAACATAAAGACATGTACAATGGAAGCACTATTCAGTTTATTCCAGTTTTCTATGAGCTGTTGTGCAATTTCATGAAAGACCTGCACTTTTCCGTGCCTGCCCCTAAAACGCTGTGAGAACAGGGCATCTGATCACACACTTCACAAAGAGAGTTGAGAGGATAGGGAGCAAGGCAGTTGTGGGTTACATTGCTGCACACAAACCGAGGGCTACTGGTACTCACCAGCTAGGACAGCACATTAAGGAAACACTTTAGATCCACCCTCGGCAGGTTCTTAAAGGAGGTGTGCAAGGAAATTCCTTCAGTGGAAGAAATGAGGTATTTTGACTTACTACACTACTTCACAGGACCTACAGATTCACACAGTATGCCACCAGTCACCCAGTGTGTGGCCTAAAGGATATGTCAAATTAACTTAGCATCTACAATAAATTCGTAGAACCACGGTTCAGTGAAATTTGATCAGACCTTAGGAGGCAGCATAGGACAGTGTGGGTTCTTATTTTGTATCTCATTCAATTTGTAGAGTACTGCAAAAACATTTAGGACTCCCAACTTATGATGCAGTTGCATAGTCACATGTTTGCTTAAATTGGGTAGTTTTGTAGTTGACTGTCATTTAGATATGTGAAGAAAAACTACAATACCCTCTTAAAGTTTACTATTTGCATGACTTCAGTAAACCACTATTTTTAAGATTCTTTTCTTAAAAGAAAGAGCTACATTTACTGTTACTCTTGCTTATTTCTATTTTGTTGTTGTTGTTCTAATTTACATTTTAAAAAGTCATAGAGGCTTAGCCACTATGCACTGTGCAACTATTTGGATGAAGCTGTTAATCTTTCTCACTTCCTCTTTCTTTAAAGCAGGGATAATGTATACCTCATATATAAATCTGTTACAACGAGATGTGGTGTAGGTGCCATATAATGTAATCTATAAATATGACAGATCTTCTATCAATGAATTTATTATAATTTACCTTAAATTGCAAATTTGGCAAAATTGGTGTTTTTATATAAAAAAAGGGACAGATTTTGGCCAAAATTCATACCTGTTAGTTTGAAACACCTTACAGTTGTCTCAAGTTTTAAACACTTAACAGTTTGTCTCAATTTTATTATATCTTATGGAGCGATAGAACCAAATTTAAAGATAGAACAAGTGATACAAAGGACCTGATATCTACATTATACATAGAATAGTAGAATCATTTAGGTTGTAAAGGATCTTTAAGATCATCGAGTCCAACCATTAAACTAACACTGCCAAGTCCACCACTAAACCATGTCACTAAGCACCACGTCTCCATGTCTTTTAAATACCTTCAGGGATGGTGGCTCAACCTCTTCCCCAGGCAGTCTGTTCCAATGCTTGGCAAACCTTTCAGTGAAGAAATTTTTCCTAATATCCAATCTAAATCTTCCCTGGCACAGCTTGAGGCCAATGAAGATATTGAAGAAAAAATACGTGTTTTGAGGGTTTTATTCCAGTGTGAGTCTTGTCTGTTCTCAAGAGCCTGTTTGTGGTCAAGAAGTATTAGGTAAACTTTTGCAGCTCATACTGCTTCTTAAAGGATTCCAGGCCATGGCTTTTCAAGAAAGATGTGCAATAGAAATAAAAAGCATCTCAAACAGAGATAACTGGATTTGCTTCAGAGCAGTATTCCCAATCCAAATTGAAAAAGTAATTGAGGTGCACCTCTACATGTAAAAATGAGAAATCGTTTGCCTTACATGTTTTCTGGTGTCAGAAGTAAGAAAATTCCAGAGATATAGTTTTAGCCTTGTTAATCACCTTTTTGACATGATAATTTATCTACATGGCTAAAGTGAGAGCTTAATATAGTTTTGATCATAGAGACTTCAGTTAGCTGCATTGAATCCGGAAACAACTAAGATACTACCACAGAATTCTTTCAACGTAAAAAAATTATATACTCTCCTCACTTGTGCTTATAATAGGTCATGTAATTAGGCCTTATTGTTTTGGAAGATACTCATAACACTGTCTACTGCAAGGAGGCACAAAAGTTTATTCTTGGAGACAAGAGCATAAACTCTTCTGTACATTGAAGAAATATTTTAAGAAAAGCAATGCAGAAGTTGAAGAAAAGAAAATGAAGTAATTCCCTAACAAAGTATATTGGAGAGCTTGGGTACACAGATACATACAATTTTCTTGTTCTTAAAAAGAAAGGATTGGTAGAAAATTTCCAAATTTGCCAAATGTGTCAAGCTGATCATATGAAAGTCAATGGACTTTAAATTCCCAGTGATCTGACCCGCACAAGACCTCAGGTGTCTCAATATTCATTACTGGAAAGTCTGAGTTCCAGATACCGTCAATGTTGAGCATGGAGCTTCTCAGGCTAGCTTTATTTTAATTTAATGGGGAAGAAGAGGAAGACCTTTTTAACCATATATCTATTCTGAATATTTCCCTTAATTTCTTTCTAGGAATATCTGGTTTTGTTCATGCTGAGAACTGCAAAGACTGCCAAGATCTTCCTTGAACATAAATATGAACCCTGAATATATCTACATTTTTCCAGTTATATTCTACTCCTGTTTCTAGTGGAATCCGTACTCGCAGTTAGACACTCCTGTTCCCATGAAAATGAGATGTATCCTTTGCAGAAGGGTCCAAGAAAGAAATAAAAAGAAGCAACATTCCCTACCTGCTGCCATTTAAGGAAGCATCTGCCTACGCTCCAAAAAGAACAGTTGAGTTTTCTTTCAGAACTGTCAAAAAGACCTAGTCACACGGTCTATTTTATATTTTTATTCTTGACCTACAATGGAAAACATCTTCTAAACCACACTTTATTTTAGCCCACAGGACAGTGATTTGAACACTTATATATTTACTTTAATGGTGCATTTAGCAAAAGGTGTTAATTCAAAATATCCTGCTTAGGTTTGAACAGATGCCACTCCTTAATGTATCATTTGATATTAGCAGCTTCATTATCTGAACAAGCTTAGTAGTTTCTAGAATGTGAAGTCTGTAATAACACATGGTCTTGTTATGCCTGTGGAGCTTGGGTGAAACCAGTTTTTGAGTGGAAAATGAGAAATTGAGCTGTAAGATTATAAGAATTAATTCAGAGGACAATATTTTAGTATAGTATATTTCTTGTATTATATATAGAATATATATTTGTGTATATATACAATAGAAGAAATGTATTTATAATGAAGTTTCTAAAATTATACTGTAAATTGGATGTTTTATAAGACAATATGGTTAAATTACAGTCTTAAATTTGAAGTAACTGAGTGTCCTAACATTACAGGCCTTCAAAATTCAGATAAACATTCAAATACTCACATCTTAATTTCAGTCTGCATTGTAAAGTTTTTGAAATTCAGTAATGAGGAGAAGAATGAAAGGTGAGTTATGAAAAAAAAAACTGAAAGGTGAAGGAGCATTGGTAGGAGGTGAGGGTGAAATGGCTGTAATTAAGAGTCTGGCATTGGTAGGAAATGTAGGTGAAATGTCTATAATTAAGAGTCCAACTGTCAGGTCTTCCCTGCTGTATCAGTTAAGCACTAATAAAATATTAATAGAGTCAGATGAACTACTCAGATGATGTACCTATAAAATGCTCTAAAAAGCTGAGAAAAGACTAAAAATACATTTGAAAGACATGAGACTTAAAGGGACAAACAAAGACATAAACCATGTCTGAACAGAATGTGTGAAACATAACAGTATGCAAAATAAATTAAGAAATGTGAGAGGAAAGTATTATCATCTCATTTATTCCATCTATTTTTCTTCTGGTGAATAAGCTATAAAACAAATATAAATGAGTCCATGTAAGCTCTCCTGTTTTCAAATGAATAAATCAAATTATTTTAACATCCTTAATTTGTGTGAAATTTAATGAGTTGACAATGAGTTTGTAATCAGTATCTCATGTGAGAATCAACCTATTTACAATACATTATTTGATGATCTATTGTACAGCAGATGATAAAGAATGAAACAGGAAGAATTTATTGAAAATAATCTAATTAGTCAAGAAGAACTCTCTACAACCAATTAATCACATTGTGACTAAATAATTTTACAGCACTCAGAAAAGCAGAAATCTAATTATTTAGTTTGTTTATAATTGGTGAAAAAAAACCCATATTTTGCTTACTTTCTCTAGGGATATCATAAATTATGTTTAAACAGGTAGTATGACTTAAACTTTAACTCCAGAATGTATTTATATAGACATAGTCATTAAATATTTTTGTAATGAAACCTTTTCTTTTTCCTTTTCTTCTTTTCACATTTTAATTCTTAAAACTCTTAGAAAAGACAAAGTCACTTTTTTTAAGAGAAATGAGAATCTATCATCTTTGTATAGCAGGCTTTAAATGTTTTTGTCAACCAAATAACATACTTGTTATAAACTAAAAATATATATAAATATATATATAAAAACAAATAAATATACTTGTTAAAAACTTCCTCAAGTAGTATATCTACCACATAACCCAAAGCAGGCCTATCAGATAAATATATAATGAATTACTAAAATAACATCTGTTCTTGTATGTAAAGCTTGTTTTTAAACTGCCATTCTAGAAAGAAAGAGAATTAAATTAAAACTTCAGTTCTAGTCTAGATTTTCATTGTCACTTTGGGGTGAACCCATGACAGGAAGTTTCATAAGTAAATATGCTTGGTATGGAGTGCCTTTATAGCTTTGTATATAATATATTAACTGGGAGCAATGTGACTGTTTTTCCATGTCAGAACAATGTCTAATGATATTAAATTCCCTAACCTATCTGGCCTAGACTTCAGACGACTTTCCAGGTGATCTCTCTTTTGTAGGATTTGTGCCATGCCACATGGCCCCTTGCAGATATCTCAGATACCCTATGACATCTCAAAAGAGAACAGGTCTTATATTATTTAGACAGAAGAATGCTATCCACGATGTCTTTCAAGGTGTCTGTCTTAGTCTCAGACGTGTTCTGACAGTAACCACAGATCAAGGCACAAAGCAAAGCTACATTACAGTGAGTTTAAATGAAATACAACTCAGCTGAATAGAGTAAGAATCAGTTTTGTTGTGCATACACTTTGTGTGAGCAGCAAGTCTGAAGAATTTGATTTACGAAAACATACATAGCATATGAATACCAGTTCTGTAGTCCCTTTCAAGCTGCAGGCCCTAGACATGTATTATAGCAGCTTATGCCTAGGACTGCCTTGCTCTTTCTCAAGCAAACTCTTTAATTGTAAACACTTCAGATGTCAAAGACCTGCTGTTAAAAATCCTACAACTCTGAAATATGAAATTACAAATTCTGCTTGGATGATAATGATTAATTCTGTGTGATTATTCTTTTCAGATCTATGTATATCACTGAGGTGGAAATATTACAACTGAAATTCATAGTGAAGACATGTATTTGATTTTCCTCTGTGAAATTCCTTCTTTGTTCAAATATCTTTCAGGTTTTCCAGAAAGGATGCGATTTTTATCATTCCTTTTGCATGGAGATGATAAACAAAATCAAACCATCTTATTAAGATGTTACAATATGTGTTTTACAAGTGTGGCACTTTGATATGCAGCCAATTATACTATATTAACTCCATCCTGTTCACAAAGTTTCTCTATTTAATCTGGATTTTGTATTTTGCAACTCCTCTATATTAAAAGGATGTCTGTCTGTGGATGCAAATCTTTAATACATAGCTTCAATCACTTTTTGAAGTCAATTTGTTCTGTTTGGCAGTCCATCTTTTTCATTTGGCCCAAGAGGATCTCACAAAAAAGCTTGATCAATGGCATCTTTATAAAATGTTAGGACTGTATTCATGTGTTTGAAAGACAAGAACCAATGTGTTCCCTTAAAAAGAATAGTGAATGAAAGTACAAAATTCCGTCATGACAAGCAGAGATATGAAACAATAGCAAACAAGAATTTACTCCAAATATGCAGCAACAACAAATAAAACAAAAGGTAGCTCTGCAGTGTAATGCTAATGGCTATTAACTGACACTTCAAATATTTATTCAAACAGAAGTTTGATTAGAATAATAATTGATATTTGCCAGAATAAATCTAATTGTTTTCCAAGAGAAAAAGCATTGAGTGCTAACCAGCAGTTTGTCTGAGCTTACAAAGCACAAACCCTGCCCTTGACATACAGCTATTCTAATGCATCTTTCACTTGTATCCTTTATACTGCAGAGGAATGATTTTTTTTGTCTGTTCATCATATGTAGAAAATAAAACCTATTGTTATGATAAGTCAAAATCAAATGAAGATAGTTTCATTCTTTTCTTCAAATTAATTTATCATTTGAAATTCCTTTATCCTATAATACTGTAGTAACATGGAATGATCAATCTTCACCAAGAAAAATACATTTGTATTTTGGATTTTTTTTCCCTGAGGCCTACGTCCTTGAACAAAGGACAATAATGCAGAAATGTCATAGGAACACTTCTGTAAGCGGATGCCTTGTGACAGAGCACTATTGGGAAATGTCTGATCAACACAAGTAGATGGCAAAGCTATCTTAGAATATCCTATGCAGGTAACAAAAAAAAACTTTTGATTAGACGGGTGTATGGAGTAAGAAACTAATTTGACCTTTGATTAAATGATCTCACTTCCCTGGCACCATCACCTATATCTCAATTATACTCCGCTAAGAGAAAAAATAAATTTGGCCATTATTTTAACTGACAAGAAAGGGCAGAATAGAAGGGTTTCAGCTTTCACTAGCTCCTGCAGACAGTGAAATGGGAAAATGAGTGGCCCCTAGAATTTACAGCCTATTACTTATTACAGGCTGTGACTGCTGCAAGCACAGAAGGGATAATCAGCTTGTCAAGAGCCTGCTGCTGAGAATGCCAACATGTAATCACTTCTATCGCTTCAGAAGACTTCTTAGGAAAACTGTGGCACTGCATTTGCATTTAAAAAGCCATGTTGCACAATTGAGAAGAGAGTTTATATCAAAAAATACTGTAAAATAGTCCTTAAAATGATTAATTCATTCTTTTCCATGAATACCTTAAAAAGAGACATAAAAGTTGATATTGTTGTATTGAAATGTTAGGTCAAAATCATTAGACTAGTAGATATTTGCAGGAGATAAAAATCCATTCACAGGTGAGTGTTGTTTCTTGCACAGAGGATGGTCAGTGCTGTATTTACAGAATAATAAAACTCAGCTGAGTCAAAACTTGTGCATGTCATGTTTTTCACATCATCAGAATGTATAGCACTGTAGCAATTGTTAGTAGCTCAAAATTGTACTTAGCATTTCTGGTATCAAAGAAACTCCTTAACTCGTAGAGAGCTCTGTTTCACAAAGCCAAGTGCTAAACAACAGTTGCCTACATAGTAGAGACCTTGTAAGCCACTCAAAAGTCAAAGGCAAAAGGAAATTTATCAGATCATAATGTCTGTAAAGATATGGATGAAAGATTTTTGTAAAAAGGTCCAATAGCAACAATTTGTAAGGAAGTAAGAAGAGAGACAGCTTTGCAAGTCACCAAAGCTCCACTGAATTGAACCCAGGATAATATTGGAATTCAATACAAATACAAAGTCATTTAAAATACTGTGGTCAAGTGAAAAATAGTGCTAGAGCTCATTTAAGTAGAAGCTATATACAAACTGCAGAAATCTTCTGGAGCCATCTGGAAAGGGTACACACAAGCAAGGAAGAGCATTGAGGGGTTAAAAGACACATGAAGGGAATTAGATTTCTGAAATAGGGTGCTAATCTATTTTAGTTTCGGTTGCTATATCAAGATTAGAAAAGGGGACAAAAAGCCTTAAGAAGGACAAACACTGTAAAAACTAAATGGTGTGATCAAATATTAAACCATGCACCACTAACATGCTTGACCTAAACCATTTAAATATGAAAGCTAGGAGTAAGTGAACTATAAGCAAATTATCAAAGGAAAGGCCAGATGCTGCATTTCTTAAAGAAACCTACTATACCAGAAAATAGGCTGGCAAGCAATTAGTTTATGCAGGTATCTTTTTTTTTTCAGTGATTAAATTAAAGAAAAAAATGAAAAAAAAATGAAAGTTGGGGAATAATTTAATATCAAAGAAACTGACACTTATTAAAAGGAGAGATTAAATCAGATACAGAGAAAAGCTTTATAGTAATAAGGAGAAAGAATAACTGGGTCAATCTAGTCCCCTCATTTCAGGTAGGGATTTTTTTAGATTAATTTTGATGTAACTGTACAAATTTTGCAATAGGGAAAAATCATACACGGAAAAGATATCAACGACAAATGACATTCCCTACAGGGGAAGCACTTAGAAGTCTATGTATTTAGAATAAGGCTGAAAAGGATACCATGATTTCAGAGGCAAAACCAAATTAGGCTTAAGAATACCTGAAGTCATTGTGATCTTGTCAAAGATACTATCTTTCTTTTCTAGCCATAGAAAGCCATGTGTCAAGTTCTGTTAGATCTCGATTTTCTTAACTTCAGAACCATTTTAAACTTAGGGTAAATTTCAGAGTATCTAACTAGGTATCCTAAAGAAGATGTTGCAGTACAGAGAAACAGATAACAGCAGAGCCAGGAGACCAAAAAGATTCAGACAGACCAAATTCGTCATGCTCAGATTCAGTCTGTCATAGAAAGGCAAATAAGGCCAGAAATCAAAGAACATCATTACCATGGAAGTAAATACTGGAAGCAGAAAAGCGCCTCAAACCCAGGTCTCTCTCTTCCAATATGAAGGTGCTAGCCTTTGCTCAATACAGCCACTTTACTACTAGCTTACTGTTGCTTTAGTCCTGCCTTTTGTACACAGTAACACAATTCTCATAGTGTTTGCATTCCTACATGTATGATTTCATAGTCTTGGTTGGAAGGAATGTCTTGGTAGGAAGGAATGCTGCACCTTTCTCCACTGTAGAAGGGGTAGAACTGAGACTTCTAATACTGGAGCAAGTTGTGAGGAAGAATGAAAACAGAATAAAACTATAAATCTCCTAACCTATACATTAAGAATGGGGAAAAAACAACACAAACAAACAAAATAACAAAAAACCCATAGGAAACAAGATAATAAAATGCTATGAAAGAAATAAAATTTAATTAAAAAAATAGTCTCCAATTATTAAAAATATTCTGGCACACTATGTAATGAGTCTCACATACCCATGTTAGTACAAGAATGGCTTATAGCAGGTGAGATTCAGTTACTTCGCCATAGGCATCTAGTGCATCTGTTGGCTCTTTTAGGGTATCCAAGCCACGCCCATGAGGGTGGCTACTATAACACAGGATCTACAGGGGACCTTCAACTTTCTGATGTGGCAGCTGGAAGCAAAATGAAATATACAGTTTAACTCAGACGATTACATTTAACTTCTATTTTTAAGCAAATGAACTCCATCCAGAGAGGCAACTGAAGAGAATCATACAAGCAATTGATCATGTTAAGCACCAATGACCAAAATTTGTCACTTCTAAAGAAAGAGTTAAAGAAAAAATTGTGCAGCTGAATAAAAAGGTTGAGTGGTGATTAAAAGAGTCTTGCAAGAAGTTACAGTAGTGTCTAAATATATAATCTAGAAAGACTGGCAGATGATGATGCAACACAGTAAGTCAGAAAGATTTTGAGGAACAGCTTGCCAAGATTATAAAAATAGTACTAAATCTTTTTTCAAGGACATAGAAGGTGATGAGCCAATAGGTAACCAAAGTAAAATGAAGAGTTCTCACAGTATATTGTCACAGTTAGAAAGACTAAATCATCTTTTGCATCTGTGTTCACTGTAAAGAAAATGTAAGAGTTTCCCATGCTGTTGCAAACTGACAATTCTGTAGAGCTTACAGAACAACAGAATGAAGAATAACGAATCATGCTAGAAACCTAAGAAGGTCAAATAAGATATAGCTAAGCTATCAGCTATACAATATAACCTGTTTTAAATCAGCTGTAGTAACAGATGATTGGGAAGTGGAAGAATAGACTCAATTCTTAAAAATTCAAGGGCACATTCAGGGAACAACAGAACACTAAATATTTATAAAAGGAAAGTTTGTGCAAATTATGATGAAAAAATCAATTAGTGGCTGCTATCAAGGTCCATTAAAATTCAGTAAGCAAAAAAATAGAAATAGTTTCCTTTCTTTTCAAAAGACACTCAATAATTCCATCAACGGAGCCTTTCAAAGAGCCTCATAGCAAAAATGCAAAGAAATAAAGGAAATGCGGTAAGATGCAAGCTTCTAACACAGAGAAGTAGTTATTTAAAAAGAAGGAAAACAGAACAGGTAAAAAAAAATTGTTTCTCTAAGGGAGAGATCACCAGTTGAATTCCCGCAGGAATCTATGCTCAGTGCTGTTAAAAATGCTTATAAATGATCTGAAAAAGGTATGAAGAATGATATAATAAAGTTTGTTGACCTCACTAAGATTTTACAAGTATCAAAGACAAAAAATGACTGAAAAGGGCTGCAAAAGCACAATATTTTGCTTGGAGGAACAAAATTGGACATGAAACCGTGAAAATAGTAATAGTGATGCATATGGGACAAAAAAATTTCTTATTTTTAAACACCATGTTTTATTCTGGGCTAATATCACAATGAAAGACCATTCAATCACAATAGTTTCGTCCTTACATGAAATCATCTGTGCAGTGCTTTTGAATAGTGAAGAAAGTCCAAAATCAAATAGAATGTTGGGAATTATTAGGAAGAATAAAGAGAGGATAAAAAACAATGAAACAAAAAAAACCAACCATAACAACCAGAAAAAGAATATACTGATGAATAAGCCCACGGTACGCTCACAACTTTAATATTATATGAAGTTCCTATCCTACCATCTGTAAAAGTATAAATGAGGAAAATATATAGACAGTACATTCCAGTAAATATTACTTTACCTTTGCTAGCACAAGGACAAAGTCTTTGTACTGACCTCCCCTTCAGAATCTCCGGCTTTTTTTGGCTTTGGCTTGATCTGAGCTGGTTTTAGCTTGCTGTAACAGTTGCCTACTGGTCAAGCGACTGTTGCCCGAGCTGCTGCAGCTGGCAGTACTGCATGTAGTGAAGGCCTGTCACCCCAAGGTAGTGACAGTAGCCCTTTGTGTCAGTTCAGGCACAGGAACATGCTGTACAACTTTCAAGCTCTAGCATGGCATACATAAAAAGGAACTAAACTATGATAAGAAAACAAACAAATAAATGTGTGCCTGTGAAAAACAAGTGGGGGAAGAACTTCCACTTACCAACATTATACTCCTCCTGGCAAAAGAACCCAGGGTGATGACAACTGGTACCCTTCCTCTTGACGGAGACCAAAAGTTTCAGTCTTGGGATCCACAGAAACATTGGAAAGATGACAGTTAAGACAGGAGGAAAAGGTTGGTTGAAGGCAGACATTTTTATATCATGCAAGTTTTTTATTTTTCTAGAATTGGGTAATTTGAATAATTAGATTATTAAAACATTAACTAAACAAACATTAAGTTCTGGGCACCACATAATACATGGAAGCATAGAAACATGTAATAGCTTGGGTTGAAAGAGACCTTTAAATGTCATCTATTCCTGCAATGAGCAGGGACATCTTCACCAAGATAAGGTTGCTCAGAGCCCCGTCCAACGTGACCTTGAAGGTTTCCGGGGATGGGGCATCTATCACCTCTCTGGGCAACCTGTTCCAGCATTTCATCACTCTCATTGTGAAAAATTTCTTCCTTATATCTAGTCTGAATTTACCCTCTTAGTTTAAAAACATTACTCCATGTGCTATCACAACAGGTTCTACTTAAAATGTTTGACCCCGTCTTTCTTACAAGCCCCCTATAAGTACTGAATAGCTGCAGTGACGTCTCCCCACAGCCTTCTCTTCTTCAGGTTGAACAGCCCCAACTCTCTCAGCTTGTGCTCATAGGATAGATGTTCCACAAAGCTAATCATTTTTGTGGCCCTCCTCCGGACCGGCTCCAACAGCTCCATGTCCTTCTTGTGCTGAGGGCTCCCAAGCTGGATGCAGGATTCCAGATGTGGTTGCACCAGAGCAGAGGGGCAGAATTGCCTCCCTCCACCTGCTGGCCATGCTTCTCTTCATGCAGCCCAAGACAGGGTTGGCTTTCTGGGCTGTGAGCACACATAGCCAAGTCACACGCAGCTTTTCATACACCAGTACCCCCAAGTCCTTCTCAGCAGGGTTGCTCTCAATCCCTTCATCCCCTATCTGTATTGGTACCAGGCGTTGTCCCGACCCCTGTGCGGGTCCTTGAACTTTATCTTGTTGAACCTCATGAAGTTCACCCTGGCCCACTTCCCAAGCTTGTTCAGGGCTCTCTGGATGGCATCCCATCCCTGAGGCGTGTTATAGACCACACCACTCATCTTGGCGTCATCTGCAAACTTGCTGAGTGTGCACTTGATGCTACTGTCTAAGTCATTGATGAAAATATTGAGCACTACTGGTCCCGTTAAGGACCCCTGAGGAACACCGCTTGTCACAGATTTCCATCTGGACATTAAGCCATTGACTGCTACTCTCCAGATGCTACCATCCATTTAATTCCTCATCCACTGTCCTTGTATCAAATCCATATCTCTCAAATGTAGGTTGTTGTGGGGTACTGTGTCAAACGCCTTACAGAAGTCCAGATAGGCAACATCTGTAGCTCTTTCCTTGTTCACTGATGAAGTCACTCAATAATAGAAGGCCACCAGCCTGGTCAGGCAGGACTTGCCCTTGGTGAAGCCATGCTGGCTGTCTCAAATTACCTCCCTGTTCTCTGTGTGCCTTAGAAGAGCTTCTAGAAGGATCTGTTCCATGATCTTCCCAGGCACAGAGGTGAGGCTGACAGGTCAGTAGTTCCCACGGTCCTCCTTTCTACCCTTTTTAAAAATGGGTGCAATGTTTCCCTTTTTTCCAGTCACCAGGGACTTCATCTGACTGCCATGACTTTTCAGTTATGCTGGAGGGTGGCTTGGCAACCACATCAGCCAATTCCCTCAGGAGTCTGGGATGCATCTGGTCAGATCCCATAGAATTACATATGTTCAGCTTCCTCAGGTGGTCACAAACTGAATCTTCTCTTACAGTGGAAGGGACTTTGCTCCCCCTGTCTCTCTCTTATAGTCCATCAACTTGGGAGGGGTGAGGAGAGAGGTTGCCAGTGAAGACTGAGGCGAAATTGTTGTTGAATACCTCAGCCTTCTCCCTGTTCATTGCTACCAGTGTGCAAGTCCTGCTTATCACCAGGAGTACACTTTCTTTGACCATCTTTTCTGGCTGACATACCTGTAGAAGCCCTTCTTATTATTCTTTGCATCCCTCCTCAAGTTCAGCTCCAGCTGCACTTTAGCCCTCCTGATGCCATCCCTGCACAACCAGCCAGCATCCCTATACTCGTCTCAAGATATCTGTCCCTGCTTCCACTGACTGTGCAGTTCCTTCTTGCCCTTTAGTTTGACCAGCAGGCCTTGACTCAGCCATGCCAGTGTCTTGCCTGCCTTTGCTGATTTCTTACACCTGAGGACTGAGAGCTCTTGTGCTTTATGGAAAGTGTTCTTAAAGATCTGCCAGCTCTGTTCTACTCCCTTGTCCCTGAGGACTGTTTCCCAGGGGGTCCTACTGACTAACTCCTTAAAGAGTTGGAAGTTTGTTTACCTAAATTCAGGGTCCTGACTTTACTCTTCACCTGACTCTTATCCCTCAGGACTGCAAACTCCACCAGTGTGGGATCACTGCGGCCCAGGCTGCCTGCAGTGTTGACATCACTGATTAGCTTGCTTGTGTTGTGACTTACAGGTCCAGTGTCACACCCCCTCTCGTAGGGCTGTCTATTACCTGGCTCAAGAAGTTAACCTCGAGGCTCTCTAGGAGTTTCCTGGATTGCGTACATCTTGCCGTGCTACTTTTCCAACAGATGTTAAGGTGGTTGAATTCCCCCAGCAGGATGAGAGGCTGTGAGCACAATGACTTCTGTAGCAGGAGTAAGAAGACTTCATGAATACGCTCCCCTTGACTGGACAGCCTGTAGCAAATACAAACCACAAGGTTCCCTTCCTTGCCTTGGTCTCTAATTCTTACCCATAAGCTTTCAACCTGCCTGTGGCTATTCTTCAGGGACAGCTCTTCACACTCTATCCATTCTTGATATAGGGGGAAACGCTTCTGCCTCTCCTTCCTCACCTGTCCCTTCTGAACAGACTGTGGCCACTGAGAGCCAAACTCCAGTCATGGGAGTTGTCCTACCAAGTTTCAGTAATGGCAACTAAGTCATAGATGTCTAGCAGCATGGTGGCTTTCAGCTCTTCTTATTTGTTGCCCATGCTGTGTACATAGCTGTAGATGCACTTCAGCTGGGCTGTCAGCCGTGTTACCTTCTTAGAGGAACAGACTTTAATTCCTTTGACATGTTTCACTGGTGTTTTCCTGTTGGCAGGAAACAGGTGTTTTCCTGTGGCCCTCAACAGCCTCTGGCTCATCTTCATAAGACTTCAGGTGTGCTCCAGTCTGGCCAGAACATCTCAGAGCAACAGGACGAGGGCCCTTACTAGCATCCTCCCCTCTAACCTTGGCATGTCATCCCACGTCTTGTCACAGGCAAGCCTTACACTACTCCCCTCCCCCTTCAAGTCTAATTCAAAGCTCTGTGAATGAGCCCTGCTAGCTTGTAAGCAAGCTATATGCTGTGCATATGGTAGCTTTTGAGCAACCATATGCTGTGTTCCCTTCTGCCACTAAGGAGATTTTGTGTGTAACAACAAGGACAGGAAAGAGATAATGTAATCAATAGCTTCCTAATGAAGAATCGTTAAACAGAGTAGGCTATTCTCATGGAAGAAGAATGAGCGAGGGAGAATATAGTGGAAATGTACACAGCAAGGAGTGGTACTGGATGGCCTCAAGTTGCACCAGGGGAGGTTTAGGTCGGATATTAGGACGAATTTCTTTCCTGAAAGAGTGGTCAGGCACTGGCCCAGGCTGCCCAGGGCAGTGGGGGAGTCCCCATCACTGGAGGGGTTCAAAAACCATGTGGACGTGGCACTTGTGGACATGGCTTAGCAGGCGTGGGGGTGTTGGATTGATGGTTGGACTTGATGATCTTAGAGGTCTTTTCCAACCTTAATGATTCTATGATTCTATGATTATATCTTCCCTTTCTTAATAATAGGAGAAGAAATCATCAGATAAAAACTGTAGGTGTCAGTCTAAAAAGAAACAGTCACGTACTTAGCTAGTGAGATATATTGCCACAGGACACTATGGATGCTCAGAGTTCACATCGTTTTAAGAACAGACAAACTTAGGAAAGAAAAACTCTCAAGGGCTTGAAATAGCAATATTCTGTTTCTTCAACAGGAAGTCCAGAGCTACAAATTGTTGGAGACTGGAAGTATATTCTGGGGAATTCTGATGCTGTGTTTTCTGTTTGAGTACTCCTCTGTAGACTTCTGCTGAAAAGCTGATACTCTTTGACATTTTTGGTCTGACAGTTATCAGTGAACCTATAAAATTATCTAACTCAGCATAATCATATGACTTAACTTGTGTTTTTTCTCTTTCTGTATATTTGAGAGTAAGGAAATCCTGCATATACTGAAAATAGTTGTAATACTGCACTACTGAGTACAAAGGAATGGCTTATTTTGTTTGTGTAGGCTAATCTCACCTCAGTTTAGATTTGAACACATTTTAGTGTTGCTCATGAAAAGAACAGAACCAGTTTTTCCTTAGAGAATATGTATTAATTAAAAGGTTTCATATATGAAATGAATAAATACATAATGCACTTCTGTCTTTACTGCTGGTAAATACACATGTGCAATCTAGAAGACATGAGGAGGCTTAACAATAAGTCAAACATGAAGCTTACTTTTACTAAATTTGTAATACTTCTGCAAAGTTCTGAGTGGAGGATTGGCATTACCACATTTACTAAAACAGTTCTCAATAACTAAGGACACTTTTGGGATAGTACCATGATCACCCTAATTTGTACAGAAATTATATTAAGATTAAATAAAATTGATGCCGTTATTTTTTTACTCAGGAGATTTAAATCAGCAGAAGAATAATCAGGTTTCATAATGTTTCAGATATTAAATTCAACAAAAAGAGGAAATATTTTCTTCCCTTATTCCCAACACCCATCAGAAATTATTCAGAATTTCAGATGGGGTTATCTAATCCAATATACCATGCGTGGGAATGAAGAAGGTGTGTGATCACCAGCCATCTTTTATAAAGTTATGGAAATTAGTGGTATCAGAAAACATATGGGACTATTAATATACCAGTTTGGGTTTAATTGCAAGGAAAACATCGTAACAAATCTATGTAGGTAATGTATGTTTCAAGAATGTTAACTCTAATTATGAGAAAGACTGTCTCAAAGGGCCTGCTGTTTACGTGATACAACTAACTTCAGCTGTTATGTCTAGAACATGATATTGCCTTTAGAGAGACGTTATGGCCCATCTTATGGGGCAGTTTGGGTATCTTCAGCTGAGTGCAAAGATATTTTACAAATAGGATGTATATAATTTAAAAGTATAAGGTGATTATTTGTTAGTTAGTACAAAAAAAATCTAGCTGGGATTTAATGAGATATTAGGCTAAGCATTGGTGTGGTCACCACTTCTTGTAACACATCTGAAGAGTCTCTGTTGTCCAGGAAAGAGTCAGTTAGGAGGGGCAGAGACCACATGGGTTCCTGGGTGCTGCTGATTTGCTGGGTCCCACCAGCTCTATCGTCAGTGGCAACATTAATGGCTCGATTATAAGATCCTATAATTACTGCTCATGCTGAGTAGCTTGTTTTCCTTTAGAATTTTATATTTTTCCATGTTGACAGTTCCTCTCTTGAATCGTTAACACACTAGGAACCCCACTTCTGTCTGTAATTTTTACCTTCCTAATGTTTTTTACCAACTTACTGGCAGTTTTTCTCAGCAGTCCAAACTACAGCTATGCAATTGCATCATATCACAGCAGTCTTTGTAGCAGTTACATCCCTGAGATGGCCGATGGCTTATAGCAAGGCTTAGAGAGAAGGGGTTACAGAGAAAATAACTAAAAGAAATGCTCTGTTGGAGCAGTAGGGAAGATCTTCTGAGAAAGCTTGTTGATTTTTTTAATTAAAGGAAATAATGATATAAAACTCTTCACACCTATACATGTAAAAAGACAATCCTCTGTGTAGTAGTAGTAAGAAAAATTATACATTTTAAGATGAAAACCTAATGTAATTGTCCTAGAATATAAACAACACATTCACCTCCTTAATTTGACTAATGCTTTTAAACTAAAGGCTTAACTGTCCTATAATCCCTATAAAGTCTCTATAAAGCAATAAATAACTGTCATTAATGGGTGTAGTTCCCCACCTATATAATCCTATGGACAGAACTGTCTGCCCTAACCTATGCATCTAGAAGTCAGACATGCTGAAGGAATACTCATATCAAGCTCCAGTTATACCCAACAAAGAGAACGTAGTGCCTGCATGGCATAGTTATCTGACCTCTCCCAGATAATTTGAGAAAAATAATTCTCTTGTGACAAGTTATATCTCCATTGACTGTAAACTGGTGTGTGGCTGACTAACTCAGGTGTAAGAATTTAAATATTTATCTCTACTTTAGGTTAATTAAATCCAAATCTTTTTCCTCCTGGCTACAACTAAATTACATAGTAAATTGTTGTCCAAATTCAGACTGAAAAAGAGAACAGCTTCCTTTTGCTCAGTGCAGTTATATTTTCTTCCTGTGAAGAAAAGGAAGAAGGCCAAAGCAGAGGATGTATGAAACTGGTTTTCATCCTGACATGGATTTAGGTCATGGCCAGAGCATTTATTTATCAGAAGTGTGGGAAGTGCTCATGCATCTTAAAATTTCCATAGAGCCTCTGCTGACTGGACAGGCAGAGACTTAGATAGCTTGATTAGAAGATAAAATAGGTTGGCATGAATCTGAGCCTTATTTACTTCACTTAGGAAGCAGTATAAGATAAACATTTTTAGTAGGGGTGACCTGCTCACATCCAATCTGTAATGCTCTTTAATCCACTGGTTCAGGTCGTACAGAAAGTTTTCCAAATGTCCCTGTATAGGGAAAGCCAGATCACAGAGTTGATCTGGGTTTGAAAACAAACTTATTTTGCTGATACTGCACAAAAAAGAAAACAAGTCACCACATCTCTCATCTATGTTGGCTATGCTGTGTCTATCAGAAAGTAAAATAAATAAATAAACAAATCTAATAGCAAGTTTATTTTAGTTTCTTTCATGTAAAAGAATGCTCAACACTGGTAATAATAAAAACAATTCTTTATATTCTTTTTGTAGATACTTTCAAGTCATTGATTTTTTAGGAATAGTATTTTTTCAGGTAAATATGTTTTATATATTATTTTAGGCACGGCCACAGAGAGGCAGGAATATTCTAACATTGATGTTATTTTCTATATCTGACTACTACATGTCAAAAGTAAGTCCACTGAAATCAATGCACATAAATCATCGAAAAAGGAAAGAAAACTCCAGTCCATGTCTGAATTCTCCATATATGCTGGAAGAGAAATTTTTGTTACCCATTATTCAATTGTAGTATTATTTCAATAACTTAACAGAATTATTAGGTTTTAAAGCTATTATTAAAAATAAAGAAAGACTGTTTTACATCTTCCGTATTCAGGAACTTAAGTCTATGTCTGTCACAGTGTGAGGAGTATAAATTCAGAAATCTCGTTTATGCTTTGTCAGTAAATAATACAGCAAAATTGTAAGCCAAAAGTAATATGTTTCAAAGCAAAAGTAATTGGTTAGATTTTGCTAATTTATTTTCTGAGTTCAAAATAATTCGACTATATTAATCCTTGCTATAACTTCAGTGATCTTTCTTGTTTCAGAACACAAGACTTTAGCTATGTCTTGATGTATGACATGGAGGTATCAGCACAGAACAGGGAGATGTAATCTCTCAAATAGTACTGCCTGTGTTCTGTGATGTGGCACATGTCTGCATCTTCTCTCCACAACCATCATGACTACTTCAGTATTACATAAGCACACTTGAATAAAATTGCTTGCTGGTAGTAATGAACTGTTATTTTTTTTTATTTGGGGTATCAAATAGCTTAAGCAAATTACTAAAATACGTGTACTTCAAATCTTTGTTACTATCTAGTTATCAGAAATTCTAGTGTGCAGCATTTTGGTTGGACAAAGGTATGGGTGAAGGTATATTTAGAGATGATTTGTTAAAACTTTCTGACAATATTTGCTCATTCTGAAATGCTAAATGTAAAAGGATGTGTTGATTCATTCTCAGTCTTCTTTCAGACCCATGATCCCTCAGCACCCTGGACTTTTCTTCCCCATGGTTGCCCCCTCCTGTATTTGGAGAACTGTCTAAAGCTCTTTTGATTCTCCTGCAACCCCTTCATAAACCTTGTTACACAGATTTATTTGGTTCTGTAAGCCAAAGAAAGCAGACAGCCCTGACAGACAGCTGACTTTAAAAATTGTTAAAAAACAGATAGAAAGAGTAATCCTTTTATCTGTCTCTCTATCTATCTAGTTGACTGATTTTTAATTTTTTTTTTCTTTTTATTTCTTTCCAAAATATAAGGGTTCTTTTACAGGAAGAAAATTTAAATTTTCACCTTACTCGGTGCTATAAAATGAATTCCGTGGTAATAAAGATCCTGTATGAACAGCTTCTTTAGGAAGAAGGAAGAGGGAATATTCCAATTCGAGAAGATTGCTGAAAGCAGGAACAAATTTGAAATAAAGAATGTAATGAACTGTACTAGCTTGCTTAACAATTCACAAACATTTCATGAGATAAAGAGACCCAGAGGAGAAAGAAACTGGTTACAATGCTTGGAAATAAATACACCATCATAATAATAATAATAATACTGATTTTCAGATTAAAAATATGGCTTTAAGAAACTTCTCTGAAGGGACTTTTCTAGGAGTATATAATCTAGTTCCTTTATATTACTTCATTTCTTTCAAACTGAAGAAAGGCAAAAAATTGAGATTTGACAATTATAAGAAACAGAAAATGTACACAAATATCAATTTTAACACACTTGATCTTTTTGGCTTTACAGAAACTGCAATTTCAGTTTGTCCAAATGATTCAAAATGGTATTAGGGGGAGACTGTGATTATTTTTTTTAAGAATTTGGCTACAATTTTCCTGTTTAGTATCTTGCCTCTTGGGAACTGTGATTTAGAAGCCTCATGTTCAGAGATTGTCCTGGGTTCAGCCAGGACAGGGTTAATTTTCACCAGGAGCCGGGCGGGCTGACCCAACCTGGCCAAACAGAGCAGGGTATTCCATACCGTGTGCCGTCATGCAGGGTTCCGGTTGGGGGGAGCTGGGCGGCGAGAAGAGTCGTGGGAAGGAGTTGTGGCTCAGGAGCACGAGGTGGTGGCGGGCAGTGAGAGCTGCTCTCTGCGTTCTGCTGTTTTGTTTTGTGTATTCCCCTTATCTGTATCATTGTTGTTCCTGTTCCCTTTGTTTGCTCTTCTGTTAAACTGCCCTTATCCCGACCCACCGGTTTCTGCCTGTTTCTTTCCATTCTCGTCCGCACCCCACCGGGGGGAGGGGCGGCAGAGTGGCCCCGTGCCCCTTTTGTTGCCGGCCGGAGCCAAACTATAACAGAGCTGATTAAATTGGAATTGATGGGCAGTGGACGAAATGAAATTCCCTAGGGATCTGTGCCCACAGATCATGAAAGCCCTAATCATTAAGCAATCTTTAAAAGCAAAATTCTATGTGACGATTATTAAATGAGTGCAGCAAAAGGGAATAATCTAATCTGCACTAAAAAAATCCCTAAATAAATTATTAAATTTTCTTTTGTTGTTAAAGTTTTTAAGAAACAATACTGACATTTTACTAAGTCCTCATTCCTATGAAAACTTGAAATAAGTTCTCTTTATAAACATGTGAAACTTCATTTAAAAATAGCTGAATTAAACAGAATAAGGAAATAAATATTTTTAGGTTTTACTAATCTTGTATTCTTTCCTTTAAATGTTGGGCAAATAATTTAAATAAATAAAAAGAGAAAGGTAACTGACTAGTAAAATCATATGACTATAATAAATGAAACTGAACAAAAATGGCATCATTTAATACCATTTTTCCAGGCTTCAGCTATATAGTAGTACCAAAATCAGTTCATTAGGGTATTTCAATCTAAAACCTATCAAATGTGTTTTTTCTTGGACACTCATTTAGGCTAATTTTACTTTTCTTTAAATAAGTATCATTCTTTTATAAAACAGTTATTTTGAGGTAAAGGTTAGGAATAGGGCATGGGTCTTGAAAATGATGGATCATTGAACCTTTACAGTTTAATAACACCTCAGAAGAAGATTCATAGAACTTTGTGAACTTATGCAAGTCCTTGGTGTATCTCACTGATTTGCATCTCTCAGGAGATTATGGTTATTACTAGACCTTGTAACATACTTCTTCTCTGCAAACAGCAAGTGGGGGTGAAAGAGGAGCCTGAAGCTGTTTGAGACTGTTTTAATGAGTGAAGCCTCCTTGAACTGACTTTCAGAAAAGACATTAATTGCAGAAAGGTCTCATAATAATTATGGTATGTTGAAACATGTAAGTTATCTTGGCTATAAAATGGGGCCTACACAATCAAATTATTACAGACACAATATTAAACGGCCTCCTTTTTGTCGTTTGTTCCCACTATTAGCATGTTCTCATTAACCAAGTTAAAGTATTTCATTTCTACAGATTTTATAGTAGATAGGTTTTATATTGTACTTCAGAGGCTATAGGACTAATAACACATCTCTTCAAAATGTGCAGTGAAGCAGCAGTGCTTGAAGTACCCCATGCACGCATTCCTGCATTTTGAGAATACCCTAAAATCAAACAGACCTCTAAAGATGTAATAAAGTTTCAGGGTTTCCCATCCCACAAATGAAAACTTACATAGTGTTTGATGTGTTCTTTGCTCTTTTTTTTCTTTTTTCCTGTTTTGTTTTTATTTTTTTTGTCCTCAAGAGAAAGGCAGAGAATTGTGTGTTAACTGGTAGACTGGCATAGGTGGGTGATATGAGTAGTGTGTAGTAGCATAGAACTGTCATGAGCTTCCTGAGCAAAAAACTCATGTTGAGTTGAGGACTCATTATGATCACGTTCAGGCTAACATGCAAGAGATTTATGCAGGTCAGACTACTGCTGTAAATTCATCCTGGTTATTTCCATTTGGGAACCAGACAGGTTGAAAAGACATTTTTTTCTGAAAATACCTGCCATACATAGAAAGCACTTTGCAATATTTCTCTCTTCGCAGAAGGTAGCTGTGAAAGCAGAACAAGTTTTTAGCTAAGTGAATATGTGAAACAATTTAGCCAATTTTACTATCAGCTGCAATTTATTCCATTGTTCCTCTGTGCTTTTTCTCCCAGGATAGCTGCTTATCCTACATTAAGTTCTACACTTTCACAGCTGTACATCACTTACGCTTAATCGTTCTGCATCTATCAGAACATTTAAAAGGTCCAGAAGATATTGAAGATAGCTCTTTCCCCTCAAGTTAGGTCTCAAAAATCAGCTTTTTTTCTGTAACTACTAATAAATTTTGCTTATAAAAATCTCCTCTACTACGGCAAAGAGTTGCAAAACTACAATAATAAGGAATTTTTATGCATTCTTTAATACTGTCATATTCTCTTTAATGGCTTATTCAATGCAAAATTTCAGAGGAAAAACAATTACCTTTTAAATAATTTCTAAATTACAATATAACAATGTTTGATAAAAAATTCTGTAAGGATGATTTTGTTATTTGTTCAATCTCCTATCAAATCTGAGTGAAAGATCTTGATTTACAGACTTGTAAAAAGAGTGAATCTGCTAAAAAATGGTCAATATTATTCCTAATGTCATCTACTACTGATTACTATTCCTGCTTAATCAAACTAATTTTTTTTTAGTTCTTCTCTTATAAACTACTGAACAAAAAATCAATCTGTTTTTACTACTAGAATATAATGCATACCTTTAAAGACATTATTTCTGCTGAGTTCATTTCAGATATGACAAAATTAAACCCAAAATATTTCAGTTCAATTCACAGAATCATAGAGTGGTTTGGGTTGGAAGGGACCTTATAGATCACCCAGTTCCAAACTCCCTGCCATTGGCAGGGACACCTTCCACTAGACCAGGCTGCTCAAAGCCCTGACCAGCCCGGCCTCGAACACTGCCAGGGAGGGGGACAACCACCACTTCTCTGGGCAACCTGTTTCAGTGTTTCACCACCCTCATAGTAAAGAATTTCTTTCTTATATCTCATCTAAATCTATCCTCTTTCAGTTTAAAGCCATTAACCCTTATCCTATCACTACATGCCCTTGTAAAAAGTCCCTCTTCAGCTTTCTTGTAGGGCCCCTTCAGGCACTGCAAGGCCGCAACTGGGCATCCCTGAAGCCTTCTCTTCTCCAGGCTGAACAGCCTCAACTCTCTCAGCCTCTCTGTGTCCCTCCTCTGGACCCAGACCAATAGGTCCATGTCTTTCCTGTACTGAGGGCTCCACAGCTGGACGCAGACCATGCTGCTCTGGTAGGGTCTCACCAGGGCAGAGGGGTAGACTCACTTCCCCTGACATGCTTCTTTTGATGCAGCCCAGTATACGACTGCCTCAGGAAAACTCCCCATGCACCAAGATCTGCCGCTCTGCCGCAGATCGGGCCGGCTCCAGAGCAGCTCCCCTCGGTGACTGGCTGCTAGTTACCCTTACACAGTGTTTAAATCTCCCATTGGTCCTTCGGCAATGTACAGGCCTCATCAGTGTCTCCCATGAAGAGGGAGGGTAAGAAGTAAGTAGAATGCAGCTGAGACAGCAACACTCCACACAATAATATAGGCTGAATACTTACTAATCAGGCAGGGTCAGTGGTGAGGTTAGAGCAGGTTACTCACGGTCTAATGCAGTCCGGAACAGAACCTGACAGGAACAGGGACTACACAACATCCCTGTGTAACCTGCTGTATTGCTTGACTGTCCCCAGGGTGAGAAAGTTGTTTTTATATCCACTCTGAACTTGTCTTGTTTCAACTTTTGCCCTGTTTCTTTTCCTCCCACCATACACTCCTGTGAAGAGCCTAGCTTCCTCTTCTTAGTAACCTCCACCTGCGTACTGGGGGGGATGCGGTTAGGTGCTCCTAAAGCCGTCTGTTTTCCAGACTCACCGAGTCCCATTCCTTCATTCTCACAGGACAAGTGCTCCAAACCCCAACCATCTCAGTGGCCTGTTGCTGACCTCACTCCAGTTTGTTGAGATCTTTTTCATATTCGGGCTGGGTGAAGCACTCCAGGTGTAATAAGTGCGAGGTGATAATCACTTCTCTCCATCTACTGGCTCTGCTTATGTTGATGTCACATATAAAACTATTGTCTTTCTTTTGACTCATATTCATCTTGCTCTCCACCAAGGCCACCAGGATCTTGTTCCAGAGTTGCTTCCTAGCTAGTCAGTCCCAGTGTATAACTTTACAAGGGCTGATTCCTTCCCAGATGCAGGACTTCACATTTGTCCTTGATGAATTTCATAAGGATTCTGTTGGCCCATTCCTGCAGAAAGTCTAGGCCTTTCTGGTTCACAGATGGGCCAACTTCAACACCCACTTCCCTAGGGCACGTTGTCTCTTTTCATTGCTGAAGATAGTAAGTAGGAAATGTCCCAGGATACACCCACATGCTACTCCGTTTGTTATTGTCCTCCAAGTATGGAATGCACGTTGTTAAACACTACTGCCGTCTGAGCCCAGTTTTTCACCCATATAGTTGTCCATCCATCCGTGGATGTTCTACCTTGGATATGAGAGTACTGTGGGAGGCAGTTTTAAAAGCCTTGTTGCAGCAAAAGTAAATGCCATCCACTCTCCTCCTGCTGTCCACAGATCCAGTATTTCATCACAGGAGGCAGCGAGGTTGGTCAGGCATGATTCACTTTTAGTAAATCCATGCTGTTTTCAATCATCTTCTTTTTCACGTGCCCAGAAATACATTCTAAGAGATCTCAGTCAATGATTTACCCGGGGAACACAGTGAGACTGATAAGCCTGTAGTTCCCTAGTTTGAACTTTTGATCTTTTATGATTATGGATGCAACATTTGATTTTGTACAGTTATTAGGGACTTTCCCTCATCTCCACAACCTTTCAAAAATGTCCTTACAAGCACATTAGACAGTTTTCCCAGCATGCTTGAATGCAGACTGTCAGGTCCCATGGACTTGGATGAGATGAGTTTTCTCAAGTAATTCTTGATGTGATCACCATCCACTGCTGTTGATTCTCTTCCCTGAAGCTTTTCACTGAGCACAGAGGCCTGGGAGACCTTGCTTTTGAAAGCTGGTGCAATTGAAAAGACACTAAGAAGACAGACTTTTACTGATTGTGCATAGTACAAGGGCAAGCCGATGTTAGTATGTGTTTCGATAAGTTCCAGTTAGATATTAGGAAACACTGTGTAGCATGAAGGTGGTCTAACAGAAAGGCAGTGGATGCATCATTCTTGGAAATATTCAAATTTTAGTTTGATAAGGACCTGAGCAATATGATCTGCTTTGGTTGGACCAGATGAACTCCCCTCCAACCTCAGTAATTCTATCATTAGTGGAGGTGAAAGTGAGCCAAGCCATTCCTGCTCTCTCAGCAGTTGAGGCTGGCCACTTCAAGTTTGAACTTCTCTTTTGTGCTTACATTTCTAGAGACACAAACAATTAGAAAGGGAGAGAAAATTTATGAGGCAAGTGCCCTTTCCTTTCCCTATGTTAAAAGCCAGCTAACTGTGCTGTCACAGTTATATGCTGACAGAACTGCAATTTGAGAACTTGCTATCAGATGAAAAAATGCAGCTCCAGCACTTCCATTTTTGTGTAGATAATTCAATGGGAGTTTTGAGGGAAAGCACAAAAAAAGGTTATACACAAGGCAGATGTGGCCATATTAGAGACTGAATTCTAGCAGAGGATATATGTTAAGAAATTCACATCCATCCATGCATAAATCCACAATAAGTAGTACATTAGATCATTCCAAAGGGCTTAGCAACATCTTTTTAGAATAAACTATTTTACTTTAAAGACTGAAAAAGTGTACCATTCTCTGTTTCCTGGCTTATTAATTAATAAGTGAACCTTGTACTTGTTCAAAGTCAGTCAAATATTTAAGATCATCCTTACCGGAATGTGACTACAAAGACAAGGTGGATTAAATTCCTGCTTGATCTCCTGAGAGTCTATTCATTGCCATAAGATATTGTTTGGACATACACATTTTATGCATTTGAAAACACAAATTCTTTGCAAATGGAAGGTTTAAATGACAGACCAATAATAGAGAAAATGATTTAATATAGTGCCATGCCAAAATATATGCATTACACGTCAGGGAAATATTTCTTTGTATTTAGTGTCCCTTCCAATGCTGAATGAACTCATGACTGAACTTAGAGACAGTCTAGAACCAGTTCATGTGAACTGTATTGGCTGGATTGCAGCTGCCAATGGTCTGTAACAGGAAAGTCAATTTACCCCTTGATAGAGATTACTGTACCAAATGTAGCAAAAAGCTGTGTGAAATGTGAAACATTTGCTGTTCAGTGGGGAAAGACACTATTAGTGTGTTCAGTTTCTTTTTTGGGGCAAAGAAAATAGGTCTGTCTTCTGTTAATTTTTAAATTACAGACACACACAAAATAATTTACAGGTTTGATTTTTTGCTGTTTACTAATGCAAACATTATTTTTATATATGAACATATTATTATATATACAATTTCACAGTTGCTTTCAGCTGTATTTACCATCCTTTAGATCAATAAACTATTTAAATTATGAAAAATTATAGCTGCCATGGTTGGAATACTGTCAGGCTATAATAATTTTTTAAAGTACCATTGATATTCCCACACACCTTGACTGGTCTGCCTTGTATTTGTAAGCTATCTTCACTTTTGCTAAGCTTACTGTGATTCTTAGTCTTGAGAGAGTCTTGAATTTTTCACTGAAGTTAATTAATGAAAAATGTATTCCAAGTTTTCTCCTTTCACATTATCTGCATTCAGATTTTAATTTTTATTTGATGTTTGTTACGAGGAAATCTTGTGTTGGTCAGAGTTGTGAGGCAGATTTGCTCACAATATTTTTTTCCAGAGAGCACCATAAAATTTACTGAAAGAATTTTTAATATTTAAAGCGAAGTTTTGTTAGAACACAAGAAAGAAAAGCTAAGTTTTTCAAATAAACAAACTTAGAATAAGAGGATAAAAACAGAGATTGTCTGGGAAGTTTCCTCTCTAGCTCACCTTGCCAGTCTTAGCAAGATAGGCCATTTTCTTCAGTCCTGTTCTCAGCCCAGTAATTCTTAATGGCTTCCTGGGTTGTGGTAAACTCCACACAGATCCTCTGGAGTATTTAAAAAAATGTTTTTTCTTTCTTTTCATATAATTTTCTCTCTCCTTCTCTCTCTCTTTTCATTATTTCTGCATATTGACTGTGGTTACTGTCTCAATATTTCCCCCCTTCATTACTGGGTCATTCCCTTCTTCCTCATCTTGAACTTCAGAAGCTTTTTCCAGCTCTGTATAGTCATTTAGTCTGAGCAACCTGGTCTAGTGGAAGATGTCCCTGCTCATGGCAGGAGAGTTGGAACCAGATGATCTTTAAGCTCCCTTCCAACCCAAACCATTCTGTGATTCTATGATTCTATGATTCTATGATTCTATGATTCTATGATTCTATGATTCTATGATTCTATGATTCTATGATTCTATGAAGGAAAGTTCGATTCCCTTGTCCAGAGTGCAGCAGAGAAGGTGCTCTCTCCTTCTCATGCTCTTCCCCAGGTCCAGAATGGGGTCCTTCCCATGGGAGACAGTCCTCCATGAACTTCTCCAACTTGGGCCTTTCCCACAGGCTACAGTTCTTCATGAACTGCTCCACCATGGATCCTATCCACAGGATGTAGTCCTTCAGTAATAGAATGCTCCAGTGAGCTGTTGTTTCTCTCACATATTCTCACTCCTCTCTCACGGTTGCTGTTGCTCAGTAGTTTTTTTCCCCTTCTCAAATATGTTATCACACAGGTCCTACCACCACTGCTGATTGGCTCAGCCTTGTCCAGTGGTGGGTCTGTCTTGGAGCTGGCTGGCACTGGCTCTGTTGGACATAGGTGAAGCTTCTGGTATTTTCTCACAGAAGCCACGCCTGTTATCTCCCAGCTACCAAAACCTTGCTTGTAAACCCAATACACTCTTCCTCTTTGTCTCTACTCCTTAGGTCTTCAGGGAACAGCTGGCTACCACTATTTTTGACAACAATTTATGCATTTGTATCATGGAGGATAACAATGGCATTTCCACACAGCAAAGTATTTAGGCACATGCACAACTTCAATAAGTGCTTTGTTTATCTTGTGAAGGAAGAGCTGTAGTAAAGTAATTATATAACTTTGCTGAAAGAAATGTTTATACACATTATATCTGCAGCATTTTCAAAATATCTATTGGAAAATATGGTGAAGTATGCAAGATACATTGCTGTATTTTTCAAATGTCTGTTTCTCAGGAACTACAAAATGACAGATAAATTATGGAGTTCATATTGAGTGACTGACAAAAAAAAATACAATACATTATCCTGAAATCTACCCAAGTCACAGAAAGCTTTTTGTTAAATGATGTGGATATTAATAACTAATAATTGTGAACCCTTTAAATTTTCCTTACTTTGGAAGAACAGTTATCTGATAGATGCCATTCCTATCATACATTGCTCATACGGACATGTAATTCCTACTAAAAATGTTCTGGAGTGGCTTTTACAAGTATTAAATCGTGACATCTGAAAAGCTCATTATCTTCAACTTCTCCAACACTAAAAATTAATAACCACATCAGAAAACAAGGCAGCTGACCTTCAATGGGATTAAGCTCTTTTTCAAACTCCATAGAAGCTTTAGAATACTGTTGGGTGAAATTCTACTCTCACAAATATTAAACTTCTGGCTTCCACAGCAGATTTTGGGGCTGGAGAGGATGGTATGCAGAAATACAAGAAGTCTCATCAGGAGGACCTCATCTAGGTTCATGTTCTGCACTGGGGAGTAGGGGTGGGGTGCACAGTGCTTTCTGGAACTCAGTAAGAAACACACAACAGCACACGGTGTAACAAAACTGTTTTAAGGACAATAATAGCACAACAGATACAGGAAGAGAAAGACAAATAGCGAGTAAATCTTGCACTCCTTCCAATGCTGGAACCCTGCTTGGACAGATTGAGGTTGGGCAGCCACGACAGGCTGCATGTATCCCATCAGTGGACAGGTGCACCTTCCCTCCCAGGAGCATGGCTCCTTACATCTAGTGTCGCAAACAAAACTGTACGACTTGTTGTGACCAGCAGGAATGCCCTCTCTTACTCAATGCACACCACTAGCTACACATACCTAGGAACTGTGGCCAGCACCAGTACATACCCAGAGCCTTCCAGCTTGTTCCCCTTTACTGCTGTATTGATAGGGCTACAGAACGGTCACTCGTGCTGACCTATGGCTATCTCAGCCCCCCTAAGCAGAAGGCCCAATATGGCTGTCGGGACTTGCTCAAGCAGCTTCTGAAAGGCTCCTGACGCAGTCCAGCTGAGATTCTCTCTTCTATTGCTCATACTTTTGCCTGGGCAGGACAATATTCTGGTTCATTCTCTTAAACCAGACTTTCTCGTGCTTCATTTCCTTGCTGGATCTCCAAGTACTCCTGCTATTAGGCAGGAATCTAGAAGGGATTGATCCCAAACAGAAACAAGAAAAAAAAAGTATTTAACTGGTGTACAAGCTTTTCACTTTAACCTGCTGACATCCAAAAGACTGCGTGACAAACAATGAAGGTAGAAATTGTGGAAGTTGCAACTCTAGCAGGTTTTTGAGTCTGCAGGCTCACAAATGTCTACCTCGACTTGCCAGCTACATCTTTTGTGCACTGCAGTTTGTGGGGAACAGTTTGCTTCCCTCTTTCACAACTTGCCCCTTAGTTCTTTTTCTCTCTTCTGTGGAGAGGAGGATGAGGCTTGGAGTTTCTCCTCTGAGTATGGTCCCTTAGTAAAACTATTGGCTTTCTGATTGATGCTCAGCTATATAAGCCAATATATAAGACAATAACGCAAGGTCGACTGGTACTGAGATCACCAGCTGGTCCGATGAAGGGTTCTGTACCACCACACTTTAAAAAGCAGCCTAAAGGTCTAAAAATTGAGTCTAAACATTTAAAGCAATGTTGAAAAGCTGTGGATTTTATGTTAAATGAGATGCTATTTTTTATGTAAAACGTAAAAATGAAAATACTAAAGCAGTCTTCTCCAGAATCTTGGGCAGCTTTAACTTCATCAACAGGGTCAAATGCCAGCATGTCTGGCAGCCTCCTCACCTCTTTCCCTCCCTCCCTGCCTTCCTTTTCTTCCTTCATTCTTTAAACATAGTATTTTAAATCTATTGAACTGATCACTCAAGTAACTAGCGAAAGCTGACATCTAAATGGACAAGGTCTTCGAATAAAGTTGCAGAAGAACAATGGATTAGCAGGGATTCTTTTGGGGAACTATGACCCCCATGCCTGAGGTCTTGTTGCAGTGATATTTTGAACAGAATGTTAGTTAAGAAGTCAGAATGTACTGAAAGTCAGTGGATCTTGCCATTTGGATTCGTTCCTGTAAGGTGATGAGCTTCCAATAAATAGAATGCATAAAGGAAATAGGGAAACACTCCAGAAATACCAATCGTTTTGCAGAATGAAGATCATACATTTTCTCTTGACCAAGTTCCACCCTATAGAAACAGTATTAGGGAAAATGTACTGAAACTGTGCTGAGATAAATTTTTTAGAAATAAAAACACTTTTAAAAGCTTTCTACAGCCATTCACTAATGTAGGAGGTCAGATAAAATATATGAAAGCAGTCTAATTATTAAAACCTCACCAGCAAAAAAAATACTTAGTTAGGATTTAATATATCCAGCTCTACAGCAAAAAATCAAAAAAGTTTATTTTCAGCAATTTAAAAAAAATGCAGGTGTAAACATTTTTAATTCTTGTAGTTATTTTGATTTTTTAATACACTTTAAACAATGTGATTGCATAGACATCTGTGGAGTGGTAGTGAGAAAATGAGTAATACTTTTAAGTATCATGCAGGCACCTCAAACAGTTGTACAGCTGCACTTCTGTGAAACTGGAACCAAATCTATTGCAAGATTGCTTTCATTCTTGAGCATCCACTCTGGGCTGGCTCCCAGGTATGCCTCTGCCAAAGAAATTCCAGTTATTTTTCATTATACTTGGAGATTTGAAAAACTTAGAAAGCAGAGGTGGAAACTACTACTTTGATCGTAAAGAATCTCTTAGTGTGCCTAAATCTTGTTGGCTCAGATTATACAAGTGATTTAATTAAATATAGGTACTTTATCACTTTTTCTATGCATTATTTCTTCTTGCAAATTGTTTTTTTTCTCTTTTCTTTCCCCAGTCTAGGTGAAGATTTGCTCATAGACGATCTATTTACTGTTGTATTTCATGGGGAGCTATTCCTAAAAATGTCAATCCTTCCATCATCATTTCTCTACAAGTACCTGATCAATAAAATAAACACCAGAGAAAAGACTGCTGAATGGGACAGGGGACCAGTGACAAAGGACGTGGAAAAAGACAAAGGTTCTCAAAGCATTTGTCGCCTCAGTCTTAGCTGATAAGACTAAACTGCAGGGATCCCAGGCCCCTGAGACAAGAAGGGAAGTCCGGAGCAAAGAAGACTTACCCTTGCTGGAGGAAGGCAAGGTTATGGAGTGCTTATAAAAAGCAGATACACGTTAACAACTTCATGGGTTGTGCCCACAAATCCCTAGGCAGATGGTTGATGTCGTTGCGAGGCTACTCTCTATTATTATTGAGAGGTTGTGGCAATCGTGTGAGGTTCCTGAGGACTGGAAGAAAGCAATTGTCACTGCAGCCTTTAAAAAAGGCAAGAAGGACTATCTGGGGAAATACAGGATGATCAGCCTCACCTGAGCCCCTGGGAAGGTGATGGAGCAACTAATCCTGGAAAACATATCCAGATGCATGGAAGATAAAAATTTGATCAGGAGAAGTCAGCGTGGATTTATGAAGAGGAAATCATTCCTAACAAACCTCCTAACCTTGTCGAAAGAGGTCGCTAGCTTGGTGAACGAGAAAACAGCAGTGGATGTGGTTTACTTGACTCCAGTAGGGTTGCTGACACTGTCTCTCACTGTACTCTTGCTGACAAGCTGATGAAACGATGACTAAGATAAGTCGATGGTGAGATGAAGAGAAAACTGGCTGAATTGCCAGGCCCAAACAGTTGTGATCGCCGGCAAAAAATCCAGCTGGAGCTTCAGTGGTCTGTCCTAGGTCTAGTCCAGTTTAACGTCTCCACAACTGACCTGGACAATGGTATACAGAGTGCAACCTCAGCAAATTTGCAAGTGATACAAAATTGGGAGGGTGTGCTGCCATTTAGAAGGACCTTGACATGCTGGAGAACTGGGCAGAGAGGAATCTTATAAACTTCAACAATGGGAGGTACCAACTCCTTTCCCCAGGCAGCAGTAACCCCATGCAGCTATACATACTAGGGGCTGATCAACTGGAAAACAGCTCTGCACTCAAGAAACCTGGGGCCCTGGAGTACAGTGATTTGACTGGGAGCCAGTAAAGCACCCTCATGGCAAAGAAGGCCAACAGCACCTTGGGTTGTGCTGCCAGCAGGTTGAGGGAGGTGATCACGCCTCTCTACCCTCCACTGGTGAGACACATCTGGAGTGCTGGCTCTGATCCGGGGCTCCCCAGTCCCAGGCAGGGCTGCACTTACTGGAGTGAGTCCAGCACAGGACGACAAAGATGACTGAGGAACTGAAGCGCCTCTAATTCAGCGACAGGTGGTAAGAGGTAGGACTGTTCAGCCTAGAGGAGAGGAGGCTCAGCGGGATCTTCTCAATGCGTATCTATACCAGATGGGAGGCAGTGAAGAAGAGGGAGCCAGCCTCTTTGCACAACCAGAGTCGAAACTGACCAGTGTTGTGTCAGACAACAAAAAAAGGCTTTTTTTTTGAAGTATGCCAAAAACAAGAGGAGGTCTAAGGAAAGTATCAAATCGATACTTGATAAAGATGGTCACCTGACAAATGAGCATGAAGAAAAGATGGAGCCATTTAATGCTTTTGTTTTGCCTCAGTCTTCCGTATGAATGATAGACCTTGGGCTGCCTGTTTCTGTGAGTCAGAAGACCATGGCAGCAGGAGCAGTGACTTGCCATTTGTGGACACTGAAATTGAAAGGGAGCGGTCGTGTTAGCTGAATGTTCACAAGTCCATGGGGCCTGATGGGATTCATCCCAGAGTTCTGAAGGAGCTAGCAAATGTTACAATGGGACACCTTTCACTCATCTACCAAAGGTCTGGGGACTCTGGGGAGGTCATTGCAGACTGCAAGCTAGCCAACCTTATTCCACTTTATCACAAGGGCATGAGGGAAGACCCTGCAAGTGACAGACTCCTCCTAGTTTCACCTCAGTTGCTGGAAAAGTTACGAAGAAGCTCATCCGGACTGCTATTAGCAGGCATTTCAAGGACAACGCAATCATCAAGCACAGTCAACAATGGTTCTGAAAGGGAAAATTCTGCTGAACTTATCTGATACCCTTGTATGATAAGGTCACCCGCCTAGTGGATGACAGGAAGGCAGTGGAAGTAGATGTTCTGGATTTTAGTAAGGCTTTTGATACTGTTCCTTTCAGGAGCCTTCTGGACAAGTTGTCCAGCCATGAGATCAGCAGCTACATGGTGCACCGGGTGAAGAACTGTGGAATGGGGCTACTTGTTTCTGGTGACTGTTCAAACCAGCAGTGTTCATCTGAACTTGGTGTTCTGTTCAGCATTTTTATCAGTGATCTGGAGGCAGGAGTTGAATGCACCATTAGCAAGTTTGCTGATGATACCAAACTGGGAGGTGCTTTGGCCTCTCTCGAGGCACAAGAGGCCTTGCAGAGGGGTCTCAACAGATTGGAGCGCTGGGCAATCATCAACGACATGAAATTTAACAAGAACAAATGCTGGAAACTGCACCTGGGACAGAGTAATGCCAGGCACAAATACAGACTGGGAGAAGACTGGCTGGAGAGCAGCCCTGCAGAAAGGGGTCTGGGCATGCTGCCTGATGGTCTGCTCCATGGAAGTCATCAGTGTTGGATTGCCTGATTAGGAGGGACAAGAGACTGAGAAGGCCATCCTTCTTCACACTCCTCTCTTTACAAAGATGCATTGCAGAAGGAGGAGGTATTGCAGTTCTTGAGATTCTTTTCTAGCCCTACTCTTAGAGGGCTTACAGAGAGCACTGCTTGTGCTTTCTCTCTCCTTCGGTCTCATTCCTGCTGCTCTCTCCCTTTCTCCCTTTCTCCTTACTCTCTGTCTCGCCCTTTATCTCTTCTCTCTCTTGCTTTTATCTCTTTCTCTCATTCCCTTTCTCTCTTTCTTCTTTCCATGCCTCCCTTCCTTCCTTTTCTTCTACAGAATGTCAAGGCAAGGTCACACAACAGCTCGGGGTTTGCTTGTTAGCTCCTTCTTAATGTGCTTCATCCATTTGGAGCCAAAAAGACAACAGGGATGGCTTGAGCAGGCAGAAGCACTTGGACATACTAGACAGAGACCCGCCAGTGCCCTCCCCTCTGCCCCCCCTCGCGACATTCCTCCTGGCCTTGGCGGGATGGGCCAGCTCAACTGCTGCCTCGGCTCCAGGTGGGTTCTCACTGTGGCTTGGGGACACACCGGCACAGCCAGGCCCCACAGCACCTGCCTTTCTCATGCGCGACGCTGTCTGCTCTGCAGGGACGACTCTGGCCCTGTGCAGCAGCCCATCCCACCATCAGCCAAGCCGCTGCTCCGTGAGGCTGTGCAGGTGACCCAGGGCCGCACAACAAGCAAGAGGGATCTCCTCCTCTTTCAGGATATCTTGATCATTGCCAAGCTCAAGACCCACGCATCTGATGTGGGAAATTGACGATTAGTTCGATTTTGCTATAGCTTTAGTTTAATTTTGTTATATAACTTTGCATCTATGTTAAAGTAAGAGTTAAACACTGTTATTCAGTTTAGTTCTGTTCTTTGTAACCTTGCTAACAAAGACTGTTGTGAGCTCAAATGTAGCTAACAAGCACTACTTGCAAGACAAACGAAGAAAAACAAGGACTGTTGTGGATCAAATGTAGCTAACAAGGACTAGCTGGAGACAAACGAAGAGAAACAAGGACTGATAACCAGACCTTTGTTGTCTGTAAGAAGCAACTCTCTAGCTGAAACTGGTTCTATGGTTTGGGACTCAGCTAACACAGACAACTCAGGAATTTTTGAGCCAAAGGTGAAAGCGCACAGCGAGGAAGACTACGAGCCTTCATCCAGAAGACCCACACAGACGACCACCAGACAACACTGCGCAAGTGCTAAAGGGGGGTGGAGTATGATAATGAATTCCTAGAAATAATTACAATAGTTCAGCCTACTTAGATAAGCTTTTTAATAAATAGGTGCATGCTTTGTGACTCGGTGTGCAAGTTAGGAGGAGTGATCCCCTTTGCACCCGGCGCCGCAATAAACATACCTGTTTTATAACTCTCTGTGAATTGTGAAGTTTGATTCTGCATGTCACATCCCAGCTGCCTTTCCTCGCAAGCTCTGGCCCTTGCACCAGGGCAGGGACACCCAAGGAGCAGCCCAAGGTCTCCGGCACCCTGCTGCTGGATGCACCAATCTCCACACCCACGGCACGGTAGAGGGGAGCCCCTGGGCTGGCAGCAGCCAGTGTGTGCCCCTGGGGCAGTGCCCGTGGCTGGTGGCTGCCAACGGAGCCCGGGGGCCTCCCTTCCTGGGGCTCTGTGTGGGGGACACGGCTCTGCCGACCACGACGCCCTGGGAGCCCGCACGGAAGCCACCCTGAGGTCACTGCCCGACTGTCCTTTCTGCAGACATGGCAGCACCCACTGGCCCCAGCTGCGCCTGGCCCTTGACCAGCTTCACGTGCTGAGCAGCGGGAAGGGCGAGGCTGGGGATGTGGCGGAGGATGGGGAGGACAGCAGCTACACCAACTCGCTTGTCCTTATCTGGCCCTGCGGCTCCTGTATTGTCACCTTCTGGTGAGTGTCGGTGCTAAGTCCCACAGCGGGGACGGCCACTGCCTCTCTCTTGCCCCACCAGCCTTTGTCCTGCCTCTGTAGCCATCCCCACAGGGCAAGGCTGTGCAGGCGCCCACCTCTGCCCGCAGGCAGGGGAGCAGCAGGCACTCAGCTTCCTCCTCCTCTCTTTCGGCAGCTGCTGGGCAGCGAAGGAGCTCTGGCTCAGCACACTCCATGGGTAAGCCCGGACTGGTAGCTCAGTCTTGGGGGCACACGCTCACTCTGAGGGGATGCTCCAGGCGTAGTCGTACGCAGAAACACAGCTGCCGAGCTGGGGAGAGGTGCCCCCATGGCTCTGGGCAGTTCTTGGGCAGAGCTGGCACAGATGCTTCACCCAGCTGTGGACACGCATCAACCGCCCAGCCCCATCCTTGCCACTGCCGCTGCTCTCTGCTTGACTGAGGAGCAGTGGCCGGGTGCTCCATGGTCACTTGGAAGTGCTCTCCGGGCTGGCAGGAGACAGAAAACGTGGCTTGGTTCTCACACAGCTCTTGCTCTGCCCCTTCCCCATGCACAGGCCACCAGAAGGAGTGGAGGGAGCTCGCATCACGCACCTGCCCTCCATCAAGCTCCTTGTGAAGGAGCTGAGCCACCGCCATGCTGTGAGTGTCCCTCCTGCGTCCACTCTGCCACCTGATGCCTCTCCATACCAGCATCAGGTGCATTTCTTCTCGCCTTCCTCTTTTTTCCCCTTGCCCAGGCAATGACCCTTCATGCCAGCAGCCTGGAGAGGCTGGTCAAGGGCCAGGCAAAGGTGAGAATCACTTGCGCTGCTCTGGCTCCCAGGCCAGCACGGTGAGCTTCTGTGGGCCGGCCCCCTGTCCCAGCCTCCCTCAGCACTGGCATCCTGCCCCGCCAGGCACGTCCTGGGTCGCTGGCTGCAGCAAAGCCTCTTGGCCATCTGCCCCTCACACACATGGCCACGGGACGATGCAGCTGGCCGCGGGCCCTTTCTACTGTGGGGCTGCTCACTGGGTGCAGCACCTTTCTTGCAGGCTGGTGCACAGCAGCAGCCACCACCAGCCCCGTCCAGTGGTGAAGGTGGACGTGGCCTCTCAGCAGGTGAGTTTGGAGAAGACAGGCACGATGGCCCTTCTCTCTTCCTCTTGCAAGTGGGAACTTGTGCTGCACTGGGGCTGCTGCTGCCCTTGCTGCAGGACACGTCCATCGCCATCACTCAGCAGCAGGAGAGAGCTGAGCCCCTGGGGGACCGAGCTCCAAAAAGACGCCTCTCCCTTGCACTCAGCGCTGGGGGGACGGCACTGACAGGGTCCAAGAGAACTCGCCTGCTGGATCTCATGCAGGAGTTTTTGCTCTGTTTCCCTTGCTAGCAGGCAGAACCTGGAGGAGGAGCAGGTGGCTGCCCTGGCCCTTTCTACGGAGAGCGACCACGGCCGCTGCAGAGGCACCGGGGCAGTCGGGCGCTGCTGGCAGGGGGGGCTCTCTTCGGAGAGGAACTCTTTGGGGAGGAGATGGCTGGGCTGGCCCATGCACCAGCCAAGGACCTGCCAGCACCGGAGGCAGAAGCAGAAACCGCAGAGGTATGTCAGGTCCACAGACAGCGTGACAACAAAAGCCTCCCACCTCAGAAAGTGGAACTGCTGCCACAGGGATAGCCAAGGGCATCCACCAGCCTGCAGCTCTGCAAAAGAGCAGGGTAAGGCTGATGGACGTGGGACCATCGCACAGGGTAAGGCTGATGCACATTGCCCATTGCACTTTGGGCGATGTTCCCATCGGAACTGGATCAGTTGCGCAGAGCTTTGAAAACCATCCATGGGATCTGCCTTGAAGAGCTAAGGCAGCACTTCAGACTTTCTCTTCCCTGCTCGTCTCTCAGTTCAGTGGGGTAGTGGCACCTTGTAAGAGGAATCTTAGGAGCAGTAGGGCTTTGGGACCTGTAGCACATGACAGGCAATGCTTGCGCTCAGATGGGCCTTTGTGCAACATGGCTAACCCTCTTCAGGATTCCTTGTTGGGAAACAAAAGAATAGAGAAGTGCTGACTGGGCAAAATTTCAAAGCCAGAGGATGTTTGTAAGACTGCAATGAAACTACTCAACTAACATGAACAGATGGAGTGTATTGGCAATTAAACTCCATTAATCAAGCAAGGAATGCATAACACAGTTAAGATGAGGTTGATGCAGCTCCAAAACGAGATCAAAAGTATTGGATGCCTCTGGGTCTGTTTTGGGAACCCCACCCCAGGGGAAGAGCTGTAGGATGAGGACAAAAGAAATGGTTATCTTTGGATCGGTTCCACAGATGATGAGGCAGGCTTAAGGGACAATCTCTCTGCAGAAATTGGGGAAGTAAAGTTCAGAAGGCCATGCATGGCTCCAGGGATTTTTAGGAAATGAAAAAACAAAACAAAGATTACAAGGGTGGACCAGCAGAAGAAGGATCAGTGTTGACCACCCCAGCAGCACAGAAGGCAAACACCTTCTCCAGGACACCTTGGTACTCCAGGCAGCACGTCTGTGGCACTCTTGCCATCAGCATGGACTCTAAGGAATCATAGACGAGTCTTGTGGGCCTTCAAAGTTAGAACTCCAGGATTTGGAAGTGCGTAACCTGAGCACTATGTTCACACAATCACAGAATCACAGAATCACAGAATGGTAGGGGTTGGAAGGGACCTCTGTGGGTCATCTAGTCCAACCCTCCTGCCAAAGCAGGGTCGCCTACAGCAGGCTGCACAGGACCGCGTCCAGGCGGGTCTTGAATATCCACAACCTCCCTGGGCAGTCTATTCCAGTGCTCCGTCACCCTCAGAGGGAAGAAGTTCTTCCCCATGTTCAGACGGAACTTCCTATGATTCATTATGTGCCCATTGCCCCTTGTCCTGTCACTGGGCACCACTGAAAAGAGTTTGGCCCCATCCTCCTGACACCCACCCTTCAGATATTTATAAGCATATATTGGGTCCCCTCACAGCCTTCTCTTCTTCAGGCTGAACAAGCCCAGCTCCCTCAGCTTCTCCTCGTAGGAGAGATGCTCCAGTCCCCTCACCATCCTCGTAGCCCTAAAGTTACTACTAGCTACTCTGACTCTGTATTGCATCATTGGTTCTTTTTACTGTCATTACCATAGCTGTCTTCTGTGTATCTCACAGTTAAATACTGCTTTGACATAACTGTATCTGCTTCACTCTTTGAGTTCTATGTTGCATTCTGTACACGCTATTAATATAAACACATTATTAAACTTCATTATGTATATAGCTCACGTAGTCAGGATCCTTCTCTGGTAACACCATGGTGTGCTCCTGTCTGCCTGCTAGCAGTTTTGCCCTGGAACAGGCTGAGCCTTGATTTTTTTACTGCTATCCTCCTCTTTGCTGCTTCTCTTACAGTTTCTATATCTTCTTGCGTTCTTCTTGAGGAAGTGTGGGCTGGATGAGTGGTCGGTGAAGTGGATAGAGAACTGGCTGAATGGCAGAACTCAGAGGGTTGTCATCAGCGGCACTGAGTCTAGTTGGAGGCCGCTAACTAGTGGTGTCCCCCAGGGGTCAGTACTGGGCCCAGTCTTGTTTTAACTTCTTCATCAACGACCTGGATGAAGAGTTAGAATATACCCTCAGCAAGTTTGCTGATGACACCAAACTGGGAGGTGTGGTAGGTACACCAGAAGGCTGTGCTGCCATTCAGCGTGACCTGGATAGGCTGGAAAGTTGGGCAGAGAG
>Ga0065711_1000757_pt1 | contig 55826 bp, 28 predicted proteins | sample Hoacrofraction12_FD_59098 | JGI IMG/M metagenome (GOLD analysis project Ga0065711, IMG submission 59098) | Hoatzin crop microbial communities from Cojedes, Venezuela - Epithelial fraction 12 v2 (version 2) | ecosystem: Host-associated > Birds > Digestive system > Esophagus > Crop | place... | reverse complement strand
CCACAGTTGGGGTACTTAATAGTTCAAATTAATGGTTAGCCCTAGGCATGTTATCTTGTTCTGGATATGGCAATTTTCTAAGGCTTTTTACACCACAGAGCAATCCTGTTGGTTTGTGGATCAATGTCTGAGCTTGGATGTCAATTTTCTCACAGTTTAAAATGAGGTTATCGGAGCAGGTGGTTTGATTCAGGATCTTATATAGTGTATGCTTAACTTCATATAGAAAATAAGTTGGTTTGTACGGTGTGTCAGTAATGTTTACAATGATAGCACTCTTTAGGCATGAATTTTCATTTTGGAAATAGATTTTTGCTAGACTTTGAATGATGCAGAAAAATGGGCTCTGTAGAGTTAGCGTGAAGCTTGACAAGCTCTTCCGTAATTAGCTCAGTGATAACTCAGGAGCTAAAAATTGAGAATACAAAATGTTTTAATGCATATTCACATGGGATACTATTCATATCGGTCTGGTCATTAAGAAGCTGGTTCTGTCAGTATCTAAAATCGGAGAACAACGCATTTGTTATCATTTATGAAGCCTCAGCAGCACTAAGTGCTTCCTGTGGAGCCCCAGCTATTCCTGCAGAGAGTCTCTGCTCCACTCCCTCGCAGCTGCTGCTCCCTTGTAGTTTGTCTGTAATAGAACTAGAGGAAAAAAACATGTTCATCTCAAAATTTTACAACCAAAGTACATAACTGGTTGCATGGCTGTGCTTTGGGAAGAATGTGTTAGGGATTTCTAGCAGCCGTGTCCCTTGCAATTCGATTTTCTCATCTTTGCTGTACATCTCTCACAGCTTGGCTGTTCATTTGTGGTAGTCTGCCATGTTGTGTGCTTCAGAGCTACCCTTCATCGCCTCCCTGCACGCCAAGTGTGAGCGTTGGAAGGCTCATTGGGTTGCCTCCAAAATTGCTGTAGTTTGGTCAGATGTACTTGCAAAAAAACATCAGTCTCCATGCCTTCGGTGTTAGCAGTGCAAACTAACCTTCACCGAGTATCTAATATTCCCCTGCAAAACCAGCTTCGTATCATGCTTTTCACTGGGTCCATATTATTCCATTTTACTGTTTTGTACTTATTCTCCTTTCCTCTTATTATTTTTTATTTTTTTAATAAACTGCGCTAGTATCACATTCAGCCTTTTTCTACTTAAACATTCATAGGACAGAAAATTATTTGTAGAACTAGAAAGTACCTATAATGCGGCTGGTGACCAACCCAAAAAAAGGTTAAGTACTTTCAGAAATCAATACAGAGAATACATGTAGAAAAACAATGACCCTCATTATAAGATGCACTTAAAATTCCAATTTTAATATATTTCCTACCCGGGATCTCTTTTTTGCTTACCCCCTCCCTGGAAAATATGTAACTCTGTAGCTACTCTTTCTCATTGCAATAATATTACTTAAAAAACAATCTTCTTGCGTGTCCTCTAAGAACTGTGGCAGAGATCCTGGTAACATTTATTGAAGTTTTCAGGGTAATTGAGCTTTGATGGAGCATAGACACAGAAATAAGCTGGACAGCTGCCAGGAGCCATTTCTTAAGTGCAAAGAGGTATTTGCAGTTTGGAGAAGTAATGCATGCAGAACTCACATAGTACAGCAAAAGCTGACAGGATAAATCCTGGCTATAGGTCAACAGCATTATCTTCACATGGGGTTAAAATTGGGATTTTGTGTAAAGCAGTTCTAAATGACTTTTATAGAAATTAAGAGTGAAACATTGACTAGTTTTTTTATTAGTCCAGAATTTGAGCTTATTGTAGAGTCCTTTAGCTATAAATATAGTGCTGTTCTTGGTTTCTTACTTTACTGAGGCCTCTGTTATCTGATTTTTTTTTTTTAATTTTTTTTTAATACTTCCCCCCATCTTCCATCAAAGGAGGACTGATCTTCTGGTAAGGTACTAGTCTGGAACTGAGGGGAGAACAGTGCTATTACGTGCCTGAGAGGTAGTTAAATGGTAACAATGAAGTTGGAAGCCCAAGTAATTCCACTGAAATCTCCTAGCCCTGTTTTTCATAGCTGGCTATAAATTGTTGCTGCGTTATTGCAGAGGTGAGGTATGAACGCCCAAACTAGCACTGGGCCAACGGTGTGGCTATGTGTGCAATATGTGCAGCATCCGTGCTCGCATCGGTTAATGACCAAGAGAGACCATCACACTTCTGGGCGCTTACTCCTTGCAGTCAGGAGGAGAGAGGCCTTCGGTCACGGTGGCCACAGCAGGAGTTGAGATGCTGAGAACAGACCAAACTGCTCAGATTTGGCATTTCCCATTTTCCCGTTGTCTTCCTTAGAAAGATCACAAAGATTTTGTAACAGGATCTATTCCTTCATCTCAAGAGCATTGTTTTGCACAGTCTTAAACTGCTAGGAATTCTGCGGGGGGGTGTGGAGGGGAAGCAGAGGAGGGAAAGGTCATGAGATCATGTAGGCAGGTGGTTCCATACAGTCTGAAACAACTGAAAGTTAGTTGAAGGCTCCACTGCTGGTGGCACAGCCTTGTCCCTGTTGGGCAGGCAGTACCTGGCTTTCCAGCACGTGCAAGGGCTTGAGGGCGTAAAGGTCTTCTTGCTGTGCCCTCTGTGAAAGCCCAAAGGTAGTTCTCAGTGGCTCAGATGGACGGGAGATAAGGCTGGAGAGAGCCCTCATACTGGTGCGTGTCGTGTCTCGTGGTGTTTGCAGGATCAGGGCCCAACACAAACACTGCAGTGGTTTTCATTCATCGGGCGTTATCTACTGGCAGTTTATAGCTGGATTAAGGCCCCTTTGAGCCACTTAGGTGGAATAAAGGGGATGAATCTCAGAATGAGCACAACTCCTAATAATATTGATTATTCTCAGCAGGCACATTCTCCCCCTCTCTTGGCACATACACACAAATCCAGCTCTTACGATTCTCGGTTTGTGATAGCTGATGGATAATCTTCTGTTTTGCTAATGCATTTTGCCATCAAAATCTGGGTCGGGGAAACTGGCAGGAACGTACCACTTGCTCTGCCCTGAATTTGTAGAGCTGCTCATCACATAGTCACTTGGTAAATCCTTTTTCTTTTTGCTTTGTGTCACTTTGCCCCTCTGGAGAAGTGGGGCACTTCTGATATAAACTGCTGCAATGCTGATAATTGTTGGTGCCAGTAAAGATGTCCTTAGTTTCATTCTGACACACAAGAATTCCAAGAAGAGTTATTGCTCTTGATTAACAGCGAACTCCAACTTGGTCGTACAAAAAGAGGTTTATTCTGCAGTCTCACGTTTGCCTGTGTGTGCTTCCAGACAAGCCTGTCACATTTCTTCCCCTGTAGCTTTGCTCGCCTAAGAGGAGCTCTTTGTAAACATCTGCAAGCATCCCGCTTCAGAGCCCCCTTTGAGATCTCCTGCGCTAGAGAGGCTGCACAAACCTGCCAAGGAGGCGGTGGGTGATTTAGCATCCGTGTTGCCTCCACTGCTGAGGAGTACGTTCTCAGAGGTTGTGGTGCTCCCTTTGTTTTCTCTGTCTCCACGTGTTTTCTGTTGTATGAGCTCTCCGGAGGAAAGAAGCGATCTTTTTTTGTTGCTGTTACTGGTTTATTTGACAGCAGGGACAGCCGACTTCCGATCCCATGGCTGCAGCTCTGCACATTATTCAAGTGCAAATAAATAAGTTTGTACAGTGTATATTCAAGAAGGAAGGCTGCAGCTCTCGTAAAGCATTCCCAGTCTCTCAGAGACAAACTGGGAGACATTTTCTGCACAGCTGTTGTCAGATGTGGAAAGCAATAAGCACTTAAATGAACAAATCTAACGAAGTTCTATTATTTAAATAGCCTAATTTTTTCTTCTAATTTTGTTTTATTGATATAATTTTGAAAGTCTGGTGGGAATGTTTTAGTTAGGTCTGAGGTACATATAGTTCATCAAAGCGAATCCAAATGGAATATCCTTCCTAATGTGTTTGCTGCATAATAACATAGAGGTTTTCTGTCTTCTGTGTGTGTGTTGATATGGAAAAAAGGGAGATTTGTTGGTATCTTGGTAATTGCCACACATCTAGCAAGAAAGGACAAAACATTCTAGGTTGATTTGCTAAGCACACCTGGCTTCCACACTAATTTCCTTTAACGGTAGATGCTCGCTTGCGCGATGTGCTATTGCTTAGTCTTTTACGCAGGCAATTTCAGGCTGCAGACAAAAGGTTTACTTGGGGACTGCCTCTCAGCCTACAGTTATGCAGCATTTTTCTATGCAACCTACATAAAAATCAGGCAGATTTCAAAATCCATGTTTGCCTTCTGTAAATTCTCTCCCTGCACGTGAATGTCACGTATTCCAAAGAGGCAGGTGAGAAAAGCCCCCACTCCNGTACGACAGAGAAATGNCGCAGCGATAGTGTAATCTTTGTTGTGNGTGAGGCCTGTAGCGTGGCATGCTAGGTTGAGGGCACAGATCAGTTTATTTTGCATTAGTTCATAAACCTTCGTTTAGCATTAATGTACAGTATCGTACAGTATAACGATGGCATGGCTGTTAGAGGAAATGGAGACAGCATTTGCATACTAACAATAAAGATGGGATAAACACCATTCCACTGATAGGCAGAATTAGGAACAGAAACAGCAAGTGTAAATTAAATGATTAGAATCATTACTTCCAAGCCATTTAGGATTTCTTTTCATTGGCAGGCACTGCCAGCCCGCTTCTATGCAGCAGGGAGAAACGCGCTTCTGTGGAGCTTGTTATGTTCCCCCCCCAAGAGGTGCCTCTGGGCATTTTATAAAACTTGGTCGGGATTCTGAGGTAGGAGCTGTTGCTCACTGTGTGGGAAAATCACAAAGTGTACAGTGGTAGCCGGAGGCAGAGGAGAGGATGAAAGGCGTCTGAAAGAACACTGATGCTGTCATTCGCGATATAAAGCAAAAGAGCTGGGGCATGATGGTCCCGGGTCTTCTGCTGGGCTACCTAGTCCGTCTTGTTTCTTCCTTTTTGTCTCTTTGAATTTTGTTCTGATGGAGAGAAAAGATCACCCGTCTTAATTTGGGAGAGGGGTTAACCAGGTTGTGTAGCTTTACATTATGACTGAACACCTACTGCCTTTATCTTCCTTTCTATGCAGTTGTGGGGTAGGTTTTGTTGGGGTGTTTTTTCCATCAAAGTATCTACGTTTACTGTTTCAGTACTTTCTGCAAATATCTTCATTTGCTAGAAGGTTATTGAAGCCAAACATAAAAGCCCACCAAAACAGACTAAGTAAATTCAGCGTTCTGTTTGAGTGAAAGTTTGCAGGCTTTTTAAAATGGGTATTTACTATCTTCTAGTTCTCTGGGGATGGGGACTCTGTCAAAACTGCATCTGTTCAAAATTAATGGAATATTTTGGTAAGGATCACAAGTGTACTGACTGCAACATGAAGCAGGGTTGCATAGGTCCTCTGGAAAGAGCCGAGAGTCTCGTTAAGTTATTCTGGTGCTGTCCTGCCACCTTGATCTCAGAATGACAAATAGCTCATTAAAAGTGTCGTTGGTTAAGAAGCACCCGAGAACTGGGTGGACCTGAGTGCAACGGGTCAGGTGGTGCTCAGACTCAAAAATGAGGGGGGGAAAGAAGTCTCATGTCTAGAGGTCCTGCTGCTGCTGAGGTGCACAGACTGAGCCCGTCCCCGCTGGAGACCTTTCCTCGTAGGTCTGAGCTTCAGATCTATGCACATGTTGTCGTGTTCTAAACGTAGTTGCCCCTGTATCTGCACAGGGGGCAGAAAGACCGTTAAAAAGGATTCTTTATTCCTCCTGTTGTGGTGTGTGCTTGTTGAGATATGATACAGAAGCATGTGATGAACTATTTGTGCACAAAGCAGTATAATCTCGGGTCTTTGCTCTTTTCCCGAAGAGGTTGGCCATTGTGTAACAAAATGGAGAAGCGAGGTTCAGCTGTAACTAAATATGAACTGCTGCTCAGAGTATGTTTAAGGTACGTGATGTCTCTTACCTGTGAAGTATGGCAAGCCGCCAGTCCAGCCTGCGCAGTGTTCTTACTGGCCGTGCTGACTGGAGTACCTCTAAAGGATGTCCCTAGCCTGTGGTGACAGACACCAGACCCTGTCGAGGCCCAGTTCTCCAGACTTCTCTTTGAATGATGCTGATGTCTGTGGGGAAGAAAAGGAGTTCAGTCATCTTGCTAGTCAAACAGAATAACTGGTTTTGCTGCTATTTCCCTAATATTGGTAGCTCATCTGATCTCTTCTCTGACTTTTTCTCCATCTGCTGGGCCATGTTCAGTCTTAATTTTGTTTAAAAACAAAGAAACAGAAAGCTGTGCTCATGTTTAATTTTTTTTAAACTCCTTCAGTTATGCTGCATTTCTGAAAGCGTACTTGAGGTGTCTCCTCCTGTCAGTCTCGCTCCTGTTGAATCATCTCATATGATTCTCCTCTACAGACAGTAATTCTTTACCCACGAGACTGTTTTCATTTTGTTCTGAAACGAAAACAAGGAGCAGAGTAGCTGATTTGGATTATATTGATTAAAATCTATTTTTCTTCAATAAAGTCAAATAGAGTTTTCTCGCCATATCAATTCTATGATGATACTGAGGGCTTCATGTAGGAGCGCCACAAGAGAAAACACAGTAAGAAAAGATACAATGTTAAATCCAGTATGCTTAAACAAACTTCTCTATTCCACTGATTCCTAAATATATGGAGACCATATCTTCTGGGGATCTGAGTTAGTATATTTCTACAGAGAAAAGAACAGGCTAAATCCCTAAATATCTTTTTGCATCTTTTTACAAGTGGGGAAGCGATAAGCACCCCTCATTTAGAGTGAGAACTAATATTTAGTTTACAAAATTTGGTAAAAAAAAAAAATCTAAAATATTTAGTTTATAAAATTTGGTAAAAAAAAATCTAAAATTTTCAAAATCTCTCTGAAAATTTTTGCATTACTTGCATCTTATGTGTGTATTTCTATGCTCAAATTAGCAACCAAGGTGAAAAGACAAGATATAAAGAGGGAAAATTTAAATTGACCAGTAGTGTAAGAATAAAATACTTGGGATACCAGGGATATTGAATTAAGTCTTAAGTAAAATTTAATTTCACTTCTTCTATTAATGTTTTATAACCTACTTTGACATTACTGAACGTAGAGAAGGTACATGGGTGTCTTTGAATGAGTTCTACAATAACTGTATTATAAATTCTTATCTTTGCAAAGGTTATCGAGTCAGGACTTTCTCACAAGGGCACCCTAATATTACACTGGGAGGAACATGAAATGAGCACTCAGAATAAAGATAAGCTATGTTGTCTCAAGCACTAAATTAAAATACAGGTCCTCCTACCACCATGTGTAGTGTAATATGCAGAAAAGCGGTTAGAAATTGCTTGGAATTACTTGCACAGCACAAGTCCACATGAGTAAAACATCAGGTGGTCTGCCTGTCTGTCCTTTTACAAGCCTTAAATTCTTAAACTCTTGTCCCCCTGCCCCCCTCAAGTCATCGAAATGGAAGATTTTGTGCGAGCGTTCATTTACCGTCTGCCAGCTGGGACCCGAGGAGCTTTCTGGGCTGGATCACAGTTCCATCCTCTGGTTTCACCCAGACATTTTAGCCCAACTCCCCGTGAGTTTGAACTGTACTATCGCACCAGTCAGCTGAACTGCTGTTATTAGCTCTTGTTTGGTGTCTGGGTTTGCTCTGCAAACGGGGTCTGTGATGCACTGCACTTCAGTCTTGAACCACTTCTATTTTCAGGATGCAGTTTTGGCACAGAGCACCAAAAGTGAACTTTCCTTTCAGCTAAACAAGTCCATCTTCCTGACGGAAGTCAGTCTTCTAACCCGGAGTTTTCAGCCTGTTGCTCATGGAGAAAAAAAGCCTTTGACAAAATGATCACATAGGAAAAGGTGTACGCTAAACGTGCAGAAATAGGCCCTCTGCCTTTTATAAAAAGAGCAAAAAAAGAAAAAATCCAGATTTCAGAGCTAGTCCTAGAGTCTTAGATCCAGAATTTAACCCATTTCATAAATGTTCTTTTTGATGCACTTATTAAAAATGAAATAAAAATTGAGTTAATTAAAACAAAATAAAAAAAGATAGCCTGATGCTTTGGCAAAGCACTGGAGAGCCACTGATGGTAGAATTGCTGGAAAAGTAATAACGCCTCGTGATTAGATACCAGTTTTCTCCAGCTGTGCTGTTTCCACCACACTGCTAGGAGGAGATGCTTTGTTTCCTCTGGGGTGATACAACTTGATTTGAAAAGGAAGTCATAAACTGTAACGTATGATACTGAGAAATAAGGTTATTAAAGGAATTAGCAGACAGTAAGCTGCTGAAGGCTGTCAGGGTCTATAAAATTAGAGTGGAAATGGTATTTGTTGACATTTGTTTTTTTCAATTTCAATGACTGAGGAGAGGAAATCCAAACCGTGTGTAAAGTTGGAGGATTCTGGTAACTTGTAAGGAAGGGTGAGTGCTTCTGCGAAGATATATTTTTTGAGAACAATGCAGCAGTGGCGATAAGACTGTCTGAAGAGTGTTTCTGATACGTGGAAACAGTCTGCAGGTAATTAAAATTGAAATTTTAGAAACATTGTGTATCAATCCCTGGACAGATGTTAGCTCTATGACTGTTTTGCAATGATCCTGGTACTTCACTGCCGCTGTTTCTGTCTTCAAAAAAAGTCTGCTAATATCTCTTGGCTGTACTTTGGCTGAGCAGATGCACAAGAGGAAAGTTGGCACGCTGTCAGCGGGCTCCGTAGGTTACAGATATTCTATCATCTCGTCACCAATTTATACGGAGGTCAATAAAACACTTGCAGGATTCAGGGTTTTTGTGGGATTTTTGGTGTGAGGTTTATTTTATATTGGGAAGATACTTCAATTTGCAGGATGCAAACTGGTATAAAAATAAATAATTTAAAACAGGGAACCAACCCAGGAAACTCTGTGCTTCGGAAATATTGGAAAACATTATTCTTCTCCACCCCTTCTGCCTTGGGAATCGAGGGACTGATTGTGCCTTGTTGGTCCCTGAGCAGCATTGAATGGTTTTAGATCTGCTCCAAATTTTACCCAGCTGTTCATGGCTCAAAGAGCGAGTCTCTAAAGCAACATTTCTGGTGTCTGGCCACATCTGCGCCTTCGTGCCCAGAGCCCCACAGAGGCGGACACGGAATGGCAAACAGATTGGCCTCTGCCATCCCCTTACGTTGTGAGTAGCTGTACCATTACGTATACGGGGATGTTGTTATTTTTAGTTCAGTAAAAATATCACTGTTATCCAAAGTATTCATTTTTGGTTTTGGAGAACAACTACATGTCTGAAAAGACTTTTTTTCTAAAAAAAAAAAAGTTGTTTAATAAGCAATGTGCTTCCCCTCTGGGGACACATGAGGGGATTAATGTGCTGTATTATACATCTCTGCCTACGTCTCTCTGGGAAGTCAAAATTGATTCACTGCAATTGTGGCTACGCCCTGAAATTTCACTGAAAAATACTGTAGTTTCCAATCTTGCTGTCCACATTCACCATTCTAAAAGACTGAAATAAGATGATATCATCTCATTGGGACCAATTTTCTTCTGTCATATTTAAGCACTACAGAGGGATTAACGATTTAATAGCTATATTTCACTGCTTAACAAGAGAAACATCATAGTATTTCTCATCCTGTTACATGTGCCCCTATCCTGGTGCTCTCTTATTAAATATAGATTAGCTTTCCTGGGAAGAAAAAGTGCTATGTTGTTCTGATGCTTTAGATCTTTCTTATTCTTCTCCAAAATAGTTTGCAGAACTTCCCCTCCTATTCTAATCCACAGTATGATCATTTCTATTTTGAATATTTAAATGCTAAACAACACTGTTTAAATATCTTTTTGATCGAAGCAGCTAGTACTCTGTGTGAAGTTTTCTACCCGTCTGCCAATGGCTTGTGTCCAAAGGTTATGGAAGTGGGGCACCCTGCTCCATGGCCCTGGGAAAATACATCTCCAGAGGAGGAGACCAGATTATTCTCCTAGAACGGAGTTTGAGAAAACACTGATTCTAGCAGTTGGACTGAATTATATTGGTTACAGTGAATAATAATTTCATTTTAATTATGTTCCTTATGTAGAACAGAAAATCAGAGCTAATCTTATAGAGCACTTCTTTTGGCCTTCAGCCTTTTTACACTGAAGCTCTGTCAGGTAATGAACAGGAACGTTCTTTTCAAATATAGACAGTATTTAGTGAAAATGCATAATAACTTGCCTATTGCAAAAGCAAACCAAATGCAAGAGACAAAAAGCAGCATATTTCCCATCTCTTTCTTCAATTCCTGAACAGCAATCACTTGAATCTTTAGGCTGGTCATGTGCCAATTGCTAAGCAGACTTCTCTAGTGCACCTCTGAAGGCTTGTGTCCACTTCTTTTTGAGCAAGAGAGCGAGCTGTATGTCAAGAGAAGTTACTGGCTTGAAATAGAAATAGTCTCAAACTTATCTTGGTGGGCCAGGGTGTTGCGTCCTTGTTGAAAACATCTCATACTTCTGAGAGAGTAAGGAGTGAGATCAGCTTCACGTCCTCGCCCCGCTTTCAGTTTTCAGTTTATAATGACATGTCAAGCTTTTCTGGTTATCATGCATTGAAGTTATTGTCAGTAAAGTTTGTCCCCATGGAATGGTGACATTACCATTCTGCAATCCGACTTCCAAAAGTTGTACACCAGGAGGCACAGAGGCTTTTTGCCTGTGATGCCTGCCAGCAGCAGTAAGGAAAGAAGCACCAGGACATCTGAAACCGGCATATCGCATTTTGGTAGGCAACGATTAGCGTCGAGCTATGTAAGATAGTAACACTAAGATTGCTATGAATAATAGATCATCCTTTTATTTTAGAACTAACATTTTGATTTAAACTGTTATGAATTTGTTTTTGGATTACTTCATTTTGAATATGTGCTGCCTCTTCCTTTTTTCTAGTAAGGCAGAAAATGCCTTTTGAAAAATCTTTGTGTTTCTGTTGACCTATGCAGTTGTGTAGCTTTCAGCTTTAGACAGTCTGGGTGAGCAGCCGACATGGGTGTTTCAGAGGAGAATCAGGATTTTTAGAATGGCTCCCTCCCCTTCCCTTCTTCCCCCCTAACAAGGAAAAAAAAAAACCACCTTCATTTTATTTCAGTGGGAATTAATTATGTCATAAATCTATTAGTCAACTTCAAAAGTGCAAGCTAAAGCTGTGTTGGAAGACATAATTAATGTTTAGAAAATCGTATAGTGCTTTGTGTCCATGCTGGAAAGCGTGAGAGTGACAGGTATATTTTATGCTGTATTTCAATATCTGTGCTTCTCAATCGGTTGTGACCGCCAGCTGTTTCCCAATAGCCTTTTCAGGAACAGGAGGACTTTTACTCTACTGTCCATAAAAATATGCCTCTGCTGTTACCACTAAACTTTATGTAAGCCATAAAATATCTTTTGGCTCCGACTTGAAACACGAGGAGAATGTTTGCACAATGAACATCAGACATTGTCAATGTTAATGTGTAATGTCTGTTGGCAGAGTTGTCTGTAAAGATTTTTTTAGCCAGCCAAATGTTACTTCTATTTCACTCAGAACTCATGTCTGTCATGCGATAGGAAGAATAACAGGTTGTATTAAAATTGGCTACAGGCGATTTCATTTTTTTCCTGTTGCTAGCCTTTTGAGTAACTCCTGGCAGCAATTATATATAAACCATGTTATTTTCAAGCCTTCCTTAGCTGACTGTGGATAATGCAGTACTCTACTGAAAACCTTATGGCAATTAAAAACCAAAAAATTATACACACATGTACACATACATAAATGTGTTTGATATAGATATCTTAATGAATATCTTCAAAGTGATGTGCTAGGTCTTATCAAAAATGTGTAAGGAATGGTAAAGCATTGCAACTAATTCCACCGGTTTCTGAATTATTATATTATTAGTATCCACGGTGACAATTTTTGAATCAATTTGGACTATACTTGGAATAGAGATCTCAAGCTTTGTAATCGATAGTGTGCTAAAACATCTTTTTTTATTAGATATCAAAGCTACACATAGCGAAAGAGAAGAAACAATCCAATAATACCTGTTTTGTTATCTTTCATCTTGTAAGGTTGTAAGGCTTCAGTACTTACTATTGCATATAATACAGACGTATTATTGTGCACCTATCTATGTGTACACGCATTTGTGCACAATTTCTGATGTTTGGATGGTATGAATACTTTATCTAGCTAAATCCTTCATATTTTTAATATGGAATTTTAAACCAGTCCTGTATTCTATCCGCAAGTAGTGGCGCGTTTTCATGTATGGGTTCCTTTTCTTTTGCTTAAACAAGAAGTTTCAAGAATTTTTGTGAGAACTTTCAGTCAAGACATTCAAATGAAAGGGGAGTTCATTATGTGGATGCCCAGGTATCAAGTTAGTCATTATTCCATGTGGAGCAGACTATTGAAAGGAGATATTTCGCAATAGGGTTTTCTGAATCTAAACTATATCCAAATGCTTTTTCTAGGCTTGAAGAATGTATGGAAGTAACAGACTGGAAGAAATGTAGTAGTGGAATTCATCAAGAATTAGTCATGGGACCAGTTAAAAATATATTTTCAAGAACGATATAGATTGTATAGATGTTGTGCTGATGAAGTCTGCTGTGCATAAAGATAAGAGGCATTGTCAGTACAAAGGAGTATTAGAATATTATACACAAAATAGAGACCCATAAGAACTGTGAAAATAAAAGTAAATTAAATTTACTAGTATGAAAAGCAGATCCACCCATATGAGAACCCCTAACACTAACTTCTGGCAAGGTGAGAACTCATCCAGTGGGAAGGCATTAGGTATACAAGTTGATAATGAGATGACCATGGTTGCCTGAGTGATAGAGCCATAAAAAGGCAAATGCAGTCTTTCAAAGCACTGGAAATTCTTTCCAATAGAGAGGAAAGTATGCTAAATTGTAATTGTGCAAAGCATTTTTCAGCTGTCTGCTGGAACACCATGCACAGTCCTGATCACTTGTGCTCAATATAAAACCAAAACCAACCAAACAAAAAAAACCACCTGACACCAAACTTGGCGAAGAGAAGGGCTGCCAGGCAGATCAGGATTTCAGAGCCTTCCTCATATGAAAAAACATGAAGGTAGGCTCCCTTAAACCAGTCACTCGAAGCTGAAATCCCTTCATAAATATGCCAGGGAGGTAAACAGCATGGAGGGAGACAAATTAGTTCACGAACAGTTGAACGTGAGCCAAAGAATATGTGGCTATAAAATTACTCTGAATATACTGGGAGTTCAAGCAGGGTTCATACCACGGGGGGAGCGGGAAAGTAGCGAAGTGTCCCTGGCGCCTCCCGCTGCTCCTTCCAGCTGTGTGCTCTCAAGAGTGCTTGGCATCACCCAGAAAGGAGAAAGAGCCCAGGTAGTTTAGCAAGATGCACGATAGTCCAGCTTTACGTGGACTTTGGAAGTAACGTCTAATCGGCATGTCTAAGAGGGAAACATGCTTACCCTGTCCTGTAACAGGTAATGAACAGATCTGGTGTTTGCTTGCAACTTTCAAGTTAGTGCTCTGAAACCGCAGTTGCAGGCGCTGTTTTAAAGAACGGGGAAGGTTGTATCTTTGTGCTGAGCCATGTGGTGTGCAAACTTGTTTTCTTTCTCTCCTAATATAAGCTTGTTCTTGTGAAGGATTCCGATTTTTGTCTTTTCTAGTGTCCTAAGAACACACAGAAATCCTTTCTATGTCGCTGCTTTTCCATATGCTTTTGACCACTGCTGTACCGAAACATCTTAGGATCACAAATGAACATATTTCTTCTTCTGTTCTTACAAGAATCCTGGGCTAAGTATTTATTCGTATTTCACAATTGAGGGACCACAGTGGAGGATAAATTTAGTACCTTACTTACAGTTTTCCTCAGAGAAGTCAGGAGTTTAAATCAGCTTTCAGAATCCTTACTTGGTGTCCTACCCTGTAGGCCATTCTTTCCTGTTTAAACAGGCGAGCGTTTGCTATGGTGGGGGAAATCAGCAACTGATGGCCAGTACAGGTGTTATAAAGAGGAGTTCAATTTTGCACATCTTTTCCCACAAGAGAAGATGGACACATCAGCCACGTACCCCAGGCCTACCAGAGCAGAAAGACAGACATGTGACGACGTAGTCATTGCCTGCATTTTAAAAAAAGGAAAAAATATTGATAATATTAGAAATCTGTCTATCTATATATCTTTCAAAGGAACTTCAGACGTAATTTATGTGGTGTTTTTGATAGTGATTCATGCAGGGTGTTCAATGTTTTTTTCATCTGTTCTCATTATTAACTGGGTTTATGCTTCCTGGAAAGTTATTGAGAAGTGAGCAGCAACATCACCTGCCTATGGAAACAGGAGTGGTATTGACTGAACCTCGCCTTTACCCCACAGGAGAGAAGCAGACCCAAGAAAATAAAATTCAGGACAGAAGCATGTTTAGAACATGCTTAATAATAAAGTTAATTTACATAAATAATCAGCACTGCAAGCACATATAAGCATTCAGCTACTGCCCTATTCATATGGGAAAAATTGGGCCCAAAAGCTTTGATCTGTCTTCAGCTCTTCCCCTGTAGTCAAGAAATAAGCAATTTTTTTTTTTAATGCTTTGTAACTGAGAACTGAATCACTGATTTTGAAAACAGCAAAGTATAAGTGGCTCGCATGCTAGCACTCGCTACTGTACTCTTACACCTGGGCAAGCAATGGAATTTTTCACATAATCATGTATAGTCTTACTTGTTTAGTGTACTTCTGTAAGTGTGTGCGTGAGTAGCTAATACAGACAGATAGGCCAGAGCCAAATCCCCAGATTCAGGCGCTTCTGAGCTGTGGAGTGTTCAAAATCCAAATCAGGGCTTTACAGCTTGAGCCCTTCTCTAATATTTATTCAGATTTATGATAAATGTAGTACTTTAGAGCTAATTCTTGCTCATAATGTAGCTGTTGTTCCATCGTGACTATAGTGTATAAATATCATGCATTTATCTTTGAGCCTGTAGACGTTTAAGCTTCTGTGTTCTTCCGGGCTTTATTTATTTATTTATGCCTTTGCTTGTTTGATAGATGGCAGCAGATAAATGTTTCCTAACTGGAGATGTCTCATTAGTTTTTGCTTTTAGTATCATCTGTCATATGACAGCAAACAATAGGGAATTTTTGCAGATTTGTATGACTGTGCTGTGTTTTCACTCATAGCTGCTTTGGTGTTTTCACAGGTGAGGTGAAGTATAAATACAACCTTATCCTTAAATACTGTCTTCAAAGAAAATGCATTTATGCTCGAACCAGAGCCCTATCGTCTTGTCATTACAGCCCCACTGTTTTTGAAGAAGCCAGCTTGTTCTGTGATCGAGAAGGTGGAGACTGGGACGCTGGCTCTGCTAAGCCTTGCCTAATGCAAACTGCTTTAGTATGCACATCACATCATGCCGGCTATACTGCAGGGAGCAGGCAGTTATCGCACAAGCGTGCATCCTCAGAGCCAGGATAAACACTCCGTTACTCTCCCTCTAAACTGCTCTTCTGGGAGGGAGAGAAAATAAATAGGGAGCGAGAGAGGCATTTGAAGTAACCTTTTTAAGAAGAAGGCAGCAGCCAATAGAACCTTTCTTTCTTTTTTTTTTCCTTCCTTTTTTTTTTTTTCCCCCACTTCGTACTAGAGAAATTCGTGTTACCTCAGCAATTAAGGAGAAGAGCCAGCATCTAGGGTTCCAGGCTGTGAGGGGGAGTAGCAACTTGTACCAGGTAGGAAGCCCTTTCAAGATCCTCTTTAATTCATGCAGCTCAGTTACTACTTGCTCTGTTACTATGTGGTGGCTGACTTCTGGAGACCTTGTGTCTGCGAGTCACTGTTCCCCGAGCGAGAGACCTTGGGGAGCTTTAATTGCCGGTGACCTTCAGGGTGTTTCTTGGAAAGACACTGGTGCTGAGTGCTGTAAAGCAAAGCAATCCGTACTTCGGTCTGTTTGCTCAGAGGTGTGCATTTAGCATCAGGATGCAGCTGGGTGAAGCTGCAGCTGTTACCCGTCCTCAAAACCATGTCACAAATGAGTAAAAATTAGCCATTTTATAATAACTGAAGCAGCTGCTCTGCATTTTTAGTAACATGGCTGTATTACTTTCCAAAACTTATTACCATAAATTCTTTTTGTGCTGGGAAGTGAGCAGATATGCCTTAGTGTATTCAAAGTTATTTTGACAGTTATCTACTATATTTTCATAGTTGCTTATGCATATTTTATCAAGACTTTTCTGAACTTTCCTGAGGCAGCCATGTCTTAAGTGGCATATTAATATTCCTGCAAACAAATGATCAGCGTAGTAACTGTTGTGAGCTGGTTAGGATATTTGCTTTACAGTATTGCCTCCTGAGAGCCCCTGGGAACGCGGGCAGCTCTGGCAGTGTTTGCGGGCTGGGGTGGGACGGAGTCCTAGGTCGCAGATGCTCATTTTATCTACCTTGGTACTACAGAAGGACAGAGGGGAAAGGGAGGAGGAGGAGAGACTCTCAGTTGGGCTTTGTGATCCTGTTCTGTGGCTGTTTTTTTTTTTCCCCCAGTGTTTTGTATTTGTGTTCATTCATGTGAATGGTTAGGTGACATTGGTTCAACCTTTTTGTGTTGTGACAGTAAAGTTTATTAAAAGCAAGAGCAGCATTTGCATGCTACGAAGAAATAAGTTGGGAGCGTGGGAGTCGGTCCTGCAAGGGGTCACCGTGATGTCTGTGAGACTCTCAAAGTTTCGTCGTTTGATTAATTTAAGTTGCTGTCTCTGAGCAGTAAGGGAGTCTATGGCAAACTTTTGCGAGCTTTAACAATCTTTTCTGTAAATCAGACTGGTGACAGCAAATTCTTGAGGGTAAAAATATATACGTATTTTTAAAATGTAGCAGTGGTGTGAGCAAGTATACCATGTCTAAAGATTCAGCTGCTTGCAAGGAAACCTGAAAATAGTGTTCAAAACAGTCAGAGCTTAGGCACCACTGCTGTAATAAAAAAATAAATACTGGTAATAGTAGAGCTCTTGGATGACTGTACCCGCACAACCTCTTCTTGTCTGTAATTGCTCTATGCAGAAATAGCTCCATATATATTTTTTAAAGGTATCTTGTGACTCTTATCTGTAGGAAAAACCACTGAGGATGTCTAAATCCACAGCCTTTTTTCTGATGAGCATAATAAAAAAACAATTCTTAGAAAATGAGAATTATATCTGATAGCAATAAAACCTAAGGAGGTAAAAAAGAAACAGCTTTGGAAATTATAGCTGTGAAATAGAGGTGAGACCTAGTTAGTGACCAGGGCTGGTTAGAGGACCCGGCAGCAGGTGAGAAGACTTTTACCCTCTGTTTCATCTGTTCTGAGAAATTCAATGCTTCAGAGAATTTGCACTTACAAAGTACCAATTCAATTAGCAACCAAGATAGGAAGACAACTGGAATGGGAAAGCGATGTCTTGACTCCTTTTATTTCTCTTGATATATGAAATATGCAATATGCAATGAAGAAAATAATACCCATAACCACCTGCTTTGTTTTTGTTAATACAGGTATATATGTGATGTAAAACTGAAGTGAATAATTACCTTAAAGAGAAGAAGGGGGTAGTAAGGGTAGTAAGTTGAACACCTTAATGCATTTCACTAGAAACTCATAAAATTCAGGTTTCGGAGAAGTTTAAGGCAAAGTACGGCTGGGTTTTTTTTTGTATTTTGAGTTGTTTTGGTTTTTTTTAAACCTCCCAATCAAATGTTCACCCTAGAAACATGTAAAATCCTCAAACAGTCTCAAAAAAGCCCCTATTAATTGACTTGGGCCTTAAATTTTGGCTCTTACTTCAGGGTTTATTATTTGTTAATTCATTGTCACACGTTGTAGGTGTCTGAGAGAAAGGAACGATGGCAGAACTGTGCATTGGGGTATATACGGGTTTCTTAGCTTGGTATTGCTTGCAGGTCACTGCCTTTCCATGCCTCGGTTTACTCAGATGTCAATCTGGGTGTTGGCAGCTGCCTATTTGGAAACATACTGCAGAGCAGAGTTTTTCCAGCTTATCCTCATTCACACGAGTGGTGCTTTAAGTGGATTTGGGTTTTTGGTGACTAGTTCACCCTGTAGCTTATGAATTTGACTTCAGTAATTTTTCTTGGCGTGTTACCTGTTGCTCACCCTACTGAAAGCCTGCTGAACAAACGTTGTTTTCTTCATGACTAAAAATCGTTTTTCATTTATAAAGCAGGTAGCAGAAATCCATTTATGCTTCATCCCTTCACTGGAAGAAACTGCCTTACTGCAGATAGTTTGGTGGGGTTTGTGGGACGGCCCGGTCCCGCTGGGGAATCCTATTGCCTTTAACGAGACCCCTCGGGAGCTCAGGAGTCACTGCTAGCAAATCTGTGATGTCTACATATCTAAAAGTATAGATCAGACCTACTGACCCATAAATCTTATGATTTCTCAGCGGAAATGGTACAATCAGTTATGCTGAGGGTTTTTTTCAGTAGAAAAATAGACTAATCTGACTACTAAAGGAATTACTAGCCAACATCCCCGTTTGTCATGTTGCAATGTGTGGGTGCCCCCTTACGTGGGTAGCTTCAACCAAGGCTCCCTACCTCTCTGTTAGTTCCCAGACCTGCTCAGTGATACTCCTTTCAGCATCCACGCGGTGGGGAACTGGGAGTCCCAGTGCCGTTGGAAATAAGACCAGCAAGCCTCAGATTTGTTGCAAGGATCTTATCCATTGACATGTGAAAGAAAAGGTCCGTCCGTAAAAGTACAAATAATTGATGTTTCTTGGTGCTTTTTGACACTTTACTGCATCAGGAAATTAGCCTGACTGGAGAGTATGTTGTTAGTGTGCGGGCTATCAAAATGCAATGTATGAAAGTCCAGGTGTTGATATAGTTCTGTATTATTATGGGTCCCCGGAGTGGCCATTATCTTTTGATCTAGCTTTAGTTAATTTTAATAAGGTACCTTGGTTTTTGGAAGCAAAACTCTAAACGCAGTCCTCGTAACGTATGATGACTCTGCAAATTTATACATGAGGATTTCCGAACAACCTCACAGCACGCTTCTGAGGGGCGAGGGCTGCACGGTTATACTGAACAGATGTGTCCACACTCGGGCGGGTATTCTTTCCACTATGAACAAGAATAGGAGACTAGATTTTCCTTTTTCCACTGTCAAGATACACTCGAAGACAATCAGGGACTTGTGTTATTGCTTTCTGTTTATGCAAGGGGTTAGAATGAATGGTTGAACTCAGGAGATCAGGATTAATGGTAAGGCTGACTAACATTAACGTGACTACCACTGGACTTCACTGCCAGCTTTAAGAAAACAGTAAGTTACTCAACAGCACACAACTTTTGAGATTTATTTAGGCAATAATCCCTAAGAAACCAATCATTACTGGTAATTAACTGCTGGTTTGTTGGTTGCTGGACCATTAATGTTCTAACAAACTGACTGTTAACTAAAGTAACAGAAAGTTCTGAGGTCGGTATTTGCTCTGACTGTGTGTTTCATGTGATACAACTTTTTTCTCTGTCCTACACATTTTTGGCAGCTAGGGACTCATTAAATAATTTTAATTATTTTTAGGCGCTGTTAGTGCCTTTTGATGCTATGTGGAACCTCCATTTGTAATACCTATAAGGCTATTCTTTAGCTGAAATGTGGGGATTTTGTTGTTATTTTTTTTCCCCTAAAACTTTATTGCTGCTTTTTTAAAAGACACCTTGTGCAATACAATTATTTAAATAATAATTTTTTTAAAGAAGACTTATCTGTCTATTTGTTTTTTACATGAAACTCATCCCTGGTCTGATTCAATCTGTTCTGGGAGCAGTGTTTGGCACAATGAAGTTCTGCTGTTATAGGTCGTTCTTAGGATAGGCAGAATTGGAAAAACATATCTTGGGATATTTTGGCCTTCTCATTATCCTTAGCCTCGTTTAGAGTTCAAAACTGAAAGCAAAACTGGATTGTGAGAGACCCAGAAAATAAACTGGGAGCTGAACAGCTGCTATTTTAATAAATTTAAATAAAGTTGCAGGTGTATTTAATGTTGTATTTCTATTTCATTGTTTTACTTTTCAGTGGCCAGAAAAAAAGAGATAGAAACAAGCTAGGTATAACATTATTTCTTTTAAAGTACAATGGCTGTTTTATCTCTGTGGGCTTTGCTTGCTTAATCCAGAAATCGCCAATAGCTTAGGGTGCAAGTGTGCATGTGTTGACTTTTCATGAATGGAATAGAGGTGGGCAGCTCTACGAAGGCTGATTAGAACCATCACAAAATCTGCCATGTTACCGTGAAATGAAGGGAGATGGATTTAGGTCAGTATCTAATGAGTACCACATACAATGTTGGCAGGAAAAAAAAAAACCTCAAAAGTTAAATGTATAATCTGAGTAATTTAGAATAAAAAACCCTCAGACACTGGCTTACATGAGTCTTTAGTCTAAATCTTACCTAGTACAGAAAAGGATACTATTTTTCCAAACAAAAAGGAAATACCATAGAAGTACTTGTACCATGTGGGGCTTAAAAAAACCTGAAAACACAAAACCTGTTAGCTTTTAATGTGTTTTATGAAAACATTAATTACCCTTTCTATGGTCACAGGCTCTTACTTTTATATTTATTTTAAGCAACTGGGCAGTGTCAAGGTTGGTGGCTTTTTCCAGGGCTGGTAGAATTTGTCAGGATTAAGCTTCCTTATTGGAGAGCTGCAAGGGAGGCGGAGAGACGGGTGAGCGATTTTTATTATATTGTAGTGCATTAGTTTGGTACAATAAATGTCGCTCTCAAGTACCTCTTTGGACAAACCAACTTCTTGTTGAAAGTAGGGGGGGTGGAGAGAAGGCGGATCATTCTGTTCAGCACCCTACCTGGTGAGATGTGCAGCAATTTCAAGCCACCAGTAAAGAAGCAAAAGTAAGCAACTGAAATTCTGAGAAAGAAATGATTTTTGTGAAGTGGCCATGCTGTTGGGTGTATTTTCCTTCTGTGCTTGTTCCTGACTTCAGTGTCAGGCAGACTGGTGCAAATCTCTTGGAGAAGATTAGCATCGTTAAAAAGAAGCAGTAAAGGTAAAGAAGTCATTATTATAGTAAACTTCTTTATTTTGTGATGTTCTTTCTTAAAATGACAGCTATTTAAATAAAATAGGTTTTCCTAGTATAAAATGTACCCATCAAGCTGTTGACATTAGTGGTTTGTTGAATGTGAGGCATACCCCAGTGTGGCTGGTACCTTTATTTACATTTGCCTACAAAACACGTGCCAGATTTAACATCAAATCACTACATAACATTATGAGATCTTTGAAGAAATGAGTGACAGGCTTCTGTTTTCTCTTGCCAGGAAAAAGAACACTAGTGTAAGATACTAAAACAGAAAAACAGTTTGCATAGGACAAAACTCATTTGGCTTTATTAGTACTGTATCTGTAGACCTTCTAGAAATTGGAGAGAATAGACACTACTCAGCATATATAGGTAAGGATATTGGAACCCCACGTTCAAATGAATTGTGACCTTTAAGTAGTCAAATGTTTAAAATTAATTGTTCGTTGGTATATTAATATAAAATGATCATCTAGGATCAACATTTTTCACAAGCGAGCATAATTCAGGCAGGATGACAGAGGAATTACATGTTACACTGACATGAAACCCAAGCAGTTCAGTATGATTTTATTGCAACAGAAAGCAAAGGTCAACTGCTTGGAGCTGAATTATTGACTATGTTGGAGTTCTAACCCAGTATTCACCATTGGGTGCCTCTGTAGCCATACACAAGAACAGCTGCACTTGAATCTTTCTCCCTGTTAACCAGGAAAACTGCCCAAATATTTAGTCGAGTTTCCTGAAAAGCTACTTCTAAGGTAGCCTCAACATGAGCGATTCCTAACTTGGTTTGGCCCATCTTCCTGTCCTGTCCCCTGCCACAACGTGCCAGCGTTGTGTTTCTCTCCTGGCCCGGGCTGTCTTGCCAGCCTCCCAGGGCATCCTGGCAGCTGTAGTCTTTGTCTGGGTTTACAAGACACTGAATTCTGTCTAGATGCTTCTACGACATTATTTAGAAACTGCTTATTTGTTCTCTTCCCCACAAATGGCCCCTGAAATACACTTTGTGTTTAGAATTTACAGACTTAAAGACGGGACTGCCATTTTTTTCCAGGTACTGTACAGAGATGAGTGCAAGGTGGGAGGTAAGCGATAAATAACAGCAATGTGAGAATGACACCTTCTTTGCATGCTATGTCCTTGAGTAACGTCATCTCTCTTAATACAGAGGAATGTGCAGTGGGTGATAAAGATCAATGCAGTTATCATCAGCTTACTTGCAGAAGCTGCTCTTGGTGACAAACTGCTGGTTTAGGAGAGTGTGGTGACTTGGAATCCAGTTGGGTTTGCAGTATTGGGAGCTTAGGCAGTAACTTCTTGCCTTATGAAATTAACACACATGTTATGGAAAGGATGGAATTCTTTATCTTCATTTAAGCCAACACCACTGAAGTCTCTGACACCCTGTTCGCTCAGTTTCCACTTCTCATTAGTGGCTGCATCACTACCATATCCTTTTTGTATGATGCTGAAATTTCCCAATTCATGCAAAAGGGATGTGGGCATCCGCACCAATGATAATGCCATGGGAGACCTTCCCTTGTTGTTTTGCAAATAAGCCAGTGTCCTCTCCTATCTTCAGCTGTTTATCCACAATGCTGCTCCACGCGGCAATTTGCTTCCAAGCAACATTAGTGCGTATGGAAGTCTGGCCCTCTGCCTAGTCATGGGGCTAGTGATGACACCTGGCTTTCTTGAGGGCACTCGGTTAACTGTGAGGAGGTAAAGAACAGTGAACGGGGTTCGGCTAAGCTTATGGGAGAGGGAGAAAAGCCCTGTTGTAAACCTGGCCAAAAAATGAGTTTGAGACACACTGGTAGAATTATCTCTGAAATTCTGAACATACTCTGGTTTTCTGTTTTATATGCTTCATTCCTTGAGAGTCCTTAACTAAAAAATACATCAAAGATTATCAGTAGTTACCTTCAGAATTTCACTTCTAATTGATCATTAAAAGGGTCAAAGCAAAGTCAATAGGTGTCTGAAATAACACACATGGAATATTTTCTTTTTTGCCTATAGTTTGTGTACTTCTAGCCTTTGTGTCCAGTGGCACATCCCACAATTTTTTTTGTGTCTAATGCAAGTGCTTACTAGTCAAAGCTTTTATTTCAAATATGAATTTTTTACAGGTGTCTCCATTTGTATTGACATTTGATTAATTATACACTTAAAACTAAAAAATTAAGAAAGAAGCAGGTGCCAGGATACTCTCAGGAGAAAAAGAAAAACAGTATCTTTTACGGCATGGGCAGTGATATATGTGCTAGTTGCAAATTACTCTTTTTGCTGGTTACTGGGTAGAGCATACCAAGTCCATGTCATTTATGCCTGTGTTTGATTATTTTCCTTCTTTTTTTCTTCATTAAGCACACGCTTTAAAACAAATATCCTATGGAATGAGCTGGCAGAAGTTAGCCTGAGTAGCCCAAGACTTTAAACATTGTTTTCTACTGCCATGACTCTTGGCAATTTTTAAGAGATTTACAATAGGATATGCACTCTGAGAGTTTGTTTCTCTTTCTGCACTAAGTATGAACAGGCTTTCTTCATGTTTGTCTTTCCTCTCTGAAATTGTATTAGACAATTTGACAGGGAGCTGTAATATTTTATTATTAAAAAACCTAAATAGTTACTATTATGCAGAGAAATAAAAATTAGGGGTTTTAGATCTAATAAAATTGTTTGAAGGCAATTCTTCCAATTATGCATCTGAAGAATGTAACAAAACCAGAGGAAAAATTTAAAAATTATAAAAGAGTCTGTGTTTGCCTTCAAGTCTATTTAGATTTTCAGAATCTGTGTTCGCATTACAGTCTTTGGAACTAGCATGTTTGGAGTTTGTTGTGACACTGGAAGAGATTTTGCTATTAGACTCAGGTGAATCCTTCGGGAGGCTCTTGGAAGAGCTCCAGTTCTCCCACTTTGCTATCAATTAATTACACTCTTACTTGAAGTTCATGAAGTTTGCATAATTACTTTGAAATGTTTTGAAGCTACATTTACATTTTGAGCAGCAACACGGTATGTGAGAATAGAGTCCAGCGAATGTCATGTGTTGAGGAACTGAGATTCTGAAATGCTCTGTGACATTTTAGGAAAAAACCTGTAAAGAATTGGTGTATCGGTCTGCAAGGTGTATACCCTCTATCTTGGCAAATGTGTTCACTGGGTGACTCTACACTGCAGTTTGCAGGAGGAGATCAGTGTGGATGTGTCCTCCGTCCTCCCAGAATGACATGTGGTCAGAATGAGTATCGAAGGAGACACCGAAGCCCATGGTACAAGGCTGTGTGTCCTCTATGTGTGTTTCTAGAGGAAGGATGCCGAGAAGCAGAAGGGACAAGAAGAAATGATTCTCATGGGGCGCTGGTTTTTTGCTGTGCAGCACATGAGCAATGCCTGCTTCCACATTGGGTATTTTTGTACTGTGTAACAGCAGAATGACTGTTCCACTAACGTTTTCGTGCAGGATAGAAATGGACTTCTGAATTTCAAAACATTGTCTTTTGGCAGCTTAAATAAACCCAAGGGCTAAAGTGACAAGTAGTTTCTGTGCTTCCGATTTCCCAGTTAAGGAATAAAAGGACCCTTCTCCACTCTTCATTCTTGCTTTCATTATTGCTGGTTGTGTGGCTACTGTTTCTGAAGTCTTGCTGTGTATCAATGGCATCTTTTTCTAAATATTTTCAAGCTGTCCTGTAAAATACTATATAAACAGTTATTCTCAAGATAGGCCATCATTCAAGCCTTTGAGCCGGAAAAAGCAAGAGGGAAAAACTATAAAAAATAAATTTCTTTGTAACACAGATAGATTCATCATCAGGGATAGGCCAAGACTTGACTTCATTTTCATGGGGTTAACACTGGTTTGTTCATCACTCAAATTTCTGTTTCAGTTTTCCAGTGTTCTGGAACTGGGATAGCCATGCATTTCCCTCTAAACTTAGTTAAGAGGAGGTTTCAAGTGCCATAAATTGATAAAGGGTAGACTTGTCTTTAGTGGTGTACCATTTTCATTGCAGTAACCTCTTAATGATAAATGAAGAAGCTGCTCTGTGTTCAGTAAATGTGTTGCTGTCAAATCATACCTGGCTACAGCTCCCAGCAAGAGTTCATGCTACGCATTGTGTGTGGCTACGTCATGTCAGCTCTGCAGCTGACAATTGTCCTGCTGTAAAGTTTGAAGTACAATTAATTTGGTTTGGACAATCCTGTGTATGGAGATCGTCAGAAATGTGAAGGGTATATAAAGCATCTGATACGTTGGGTAAGAAAAATGCCCAGATGTCTGTGAAAACTGGTAGTTTTTCAGGGAGAAGGACCAACATGTTCTCGAATATTGCTTCAAGTACTTCAAAGTAATTGTGGTAATGATATCCACTACTCTAATCTGCTGGAGACAAACTGAGATTACACCAAGAGGACTGTGGGGCTACATGTTGGTTCCTCAAGAACCTCTCCTGGTATATCTTTTTTTTAAATTTCAGTAACTCTCTTGAAAAAAGAAATTAGCAAAAACAATTTTTCCGAAGCCCACAAAGTTTGTGGGCTCTGTCACACAAGGAGTTGAGAATGCCATACAGGAAGAATAAAATGACCTTGAGGATTACAGCAATAGTAGCTGAATGAAATTCAATAGGACAAAGTGCAAGATCATGCACAAAACCAATACGTTTCTGTTATAAGCTAGGAGCTCGTTAATTGGAAATGACAGAGGAGGAGAAAGTCACAGGATGACTGCAAGCCACCAACACAACACATCAATGAAAAGGGCAAATACAGTCTTAGGCTATGCTGGATGAGGTATTTGCATTGGAAATAGCAAATACCTGAAATAGGTCCTGCAGAAACAATGATCTAGGAGATTTCTGATAGTTCTCTTCGCCTGCTTTTAATTAAGGTGAATTCGAACTGGAACAGGTGGAAAGACAGGTAACTAGGATGTTCAGGAGAATGGGAAGTCTTTCATAGGAGGAGAGACTAAGAGACTTTGTTATGTTTAGTCCAACCAGATAAATTTATCAAAAGATGAGCCGTAAGTTAAAGGATGATATAAATATATATTTAAGATGGCAACAAATGTGTCTGGCTCTCAGAAGTGTGATAATCTGGAGCTGATTTTAACGGTGGTCAAACAAACCCCAAACACACACAGCCTTTGAGCTGGAGAAATCCCCCTTTCTTAAAGAGGAAAATCTAACATGCCTGCCGGTGATTGAAGGGAGCTAGCCTCAACAGCAACCATTTCCAGCTCTAAGCTTTTCAAATGAAAGGCCAATATTGAAATCAGTTCTATAATTCATATACTGCTAGGTTCATGTGTGGCTCAATTCTGTTTACTTGTATTGAAATGAAGATGGGAGATATCAGCATAAATCATAAAATGTCGGACTGGGAAGAGTTGCAGTGCTGTAATGGCATTGATAATGCAGCTTATGCCCACTGATGTATTCTCTTTTTATTCTGTCTGTAAGGACAGATCCTGCAAATATCTTCCTGGATATTTGTTCAGATAGAATATTGGGTGCCAATCTACTTGTAATCTAATTTTTCCCAAATCCCATGACTTAGATCCAAGCAGGCCCCATGCTGATCACAAATACAGCAAAGACAGGCTTGAACTCCCGTCGTGTAAATAGTTCTTTACTTGAGAATTTGCCTTAATGCATTAATAGGCTTCCATGAATTTGACGTCTCTCCCATCCTGCTGATGTGAATTTTTAGCTTTGTAGGTGTTAGGTGGTTCAGGGTTTTGGTTTTTGTTTTTTCCTCATAATGAACTGACGCTAATTTCTTGCTGCTCTTGGTATTCGCCACTTGCCCCTTGCTGAGCTGAGCTGGTTCTTTGGAAAACAGCATCTCTTCTCTGGTGTGTGAAATCGGTGGGCATGGAACAGGAGGAATTGCGTTGTCTGAGCAGTCCATTCAGTACAGCCGGGGAGAGCTGGTTGGGAAGAAAAGGGAACGAGTGAACCTGTCAGTGACAAATGCAAAGGAAACACTAGGATGGAGAGAGAAAAAGGATGAAGACAAGAAGATTGACAAGGAAAAACAGGGAAAGAGGGGGAAAGATTATTAGTAAAAGCAAGACTAACACAAATGTGGCAAATCATCTCCTTTAAATGCTCATTTAGGCTGAAAAGAATTGCTACAAAGTAAAGCCCCATAAATTTTAATTTTTACTGCAAAGTTTGTAGTAGAGCTACATATTACATAGCTAGAACTATGCTAGCCTGCTCCTGAGAAGCATCCAGTGCTGTCACCACATTGAAGGAAGCTTGAAATCACACACTCGTATGTTTAAGACTATCTTTAAACCCAGTGTGAAGATATCTCCACAAGCTGGTTTGCCACCTCGGATGTTTGATCTTACTGTAGCAATTTCCAGTTCTCTTCCATGATTGCTCCACATCCAAGGGTGTTCTGGGTTGGAAGTAGCCATCTTGCCAGGAGACTCTCCCAGGTTAGGAGAACCCTTCCACAGCTCATAGACTGTTTCTTACAGGAGTGTTGTGCTACTGGAGTGAGAAAATGTGCATGGGAGTGCTGACGGATTAGTGAGCCCCCAAAAAACAAATCTTCTGACTTCACTTAGCTCTTGTGTTGTACTATGTTATTATCTTATTCCTTCCCAAGGTTTCGCTTTGGGATCCACATCAACGTAAGCTCGGTAACCTTGGGAGAACCTCTTTTATTCTTTCACTTGTAGAATACTTGTGACAGAGAGCATCTCTCTGATCCCTTTGCCTGCATACATCCAGGAGATAGCAGCAGAAATTTATCCTTTTATTCGACAATGCCTGAGGGTACTGGAGTAGCTCTAAGAACAGATAATAACTGAAGTTCCTCAAACACTGTCAAATGGTAATTGTGGGCTTAAATTGTGGCTTTATTGTCACAGAGCAGTACTGCTGGGAGGGAATTTTTAGAATCACCATGCTCATGTACAGAACTTTTCTTGTTGGTTTTATCCTCCCCCCAGATTGAGTCTTCAGTGGATTATATTTTCTTCATGTTCAGTGTCAAGACTTATTTATCTTTGATTTTGCTGCTGGATTATTGGTTGTACTTAATTAATGGACAGCATTAGGCAGGCAATGGTGAGGAGCGAAGATGTTTTCTTTTAGAGTGTGTGATTGAAGGTGATCATGAAGTAACTTTTTACAAGAAATAGCCTTATTCCAGAATGATGTTCCATTTTGCTTTTTAAAAATTTATTCTTATGTTGACTGCACATGTGTTCTTCTGAAAATTGAAGCCAGAGCAGGAGCAGTCTTCTACGCATACTTTCTAAGACAGTCAATTCTAGTGATAAGAAGACAATTCCTGCTGTGGTGGAAAGTAATCTTGTTCATTGTCCTCAGAAAACAAATAGAATGTATCTCTGAAGCAGAATCAAAGGCTGATAGAAAACCAAAAAGAACCCCTAAACCCCCCAAGTGTGTTCTCAAAATACAGTCATTGCCAAGATAGACTTAATTTTGTTGGCAGCTTGAATACTCAGAAGAGGTAGCAAGTAACGAGAGCCTTAGGTTTGGGGAGAAATATTCTAAGATAATAACTTAAAACTTCAAATTTCAGTATTCTTCCTTGAAGCCTGAAAATTCTACTTTTTTTATTGCATAATGTAGAGAATGACTGTATCGTGTAGAAAAACTAAGCGCTGTAACGGATTGATGAGGATATATATACTTCTAGCACGTTCACTATCAGAAAAATGCATGATTAGGGAAGACTGAAGGAATAGAAATGACTCTTCATATTTGTCACCTCTTCTCACACCATTCAAAATCTCTGCCTGTGTCTCATAAAGAGTTTCAGTTCCTCTCTATTAAGGAGCTATAGCTCGAATCACACAGCTGACAAACTTTCGTATAAATTTATCTCACAGAGTATTGCTTGAATTGATTTAGGATAAAGTGTCTTACTTCAGCGAGACATGGGTCTTAACCTGTGCTTTTTGAAGTAATTATTTTTGCTGCAGGTGTGAAGAATACCAAGCTGTGTTAAAATGTGACAGTTTTATAAGTCACAATGATGGTAAACATGGGGGGAGGAGGGGGAACTAAGTCCAAAAACAAAGCACAGCAGTATTGTTGAGGGCATCCTGAAGTGTCAAGCTGGACCAGACTGACTTTACATATTAGCTTCAGGGATAGTCTTGCTGGTACTGGAATAGACTCCTGTCGGGAGACAGTGGTCACAGTCCCAGATTAACTACTGGAAAACGTCCGTGTTGGGTTCATACCAGACTCTGTGAGCTGATGGTGCCAAACAGTCACGCTACAAGAACTGCAGTCAGAGACATAAAGCAAAAGATTACTAGAATTACAGCCAAATGCCAATATACCTCATAATTACTTTTATTCTTTTCAGAGACACGAAAAATACATTCAGTAGAGCCAGTTTCTTGCATTTTTTTTGTGAAGGTATGTGAGCTTGTTAATGGGGACACAATGCAGAACAGAGATGAATGCAGAAAAAGAGAACAAATGTCACAACAACAATCAAGGTGTTTCTTGGCCGCTTCAAAGAACTTTCCTTGACCCTCTTGAAAGCACATCATCTATTACTGAAGGTATCCAACAGATGAAAAGTGAACTCTGTTCAACAACACTGTACATCAGGCAACTTCTTTGTAACTAGGAGTGCTGCTCTTATTGCTGTGTTGGACTTGGGCGCTCTCAGGGTCTTGAGAAGAGCGAGCCATAGCCCCAAAGTTGAAGTTTATGGCAGTTTCTCTTGTGCTCTCAGGAAAACCAAGGGCTCTGGGGCTGCCACGAAGGGGGAAAGAGGGGTAATGCCTGCTGCAGAAACTACTGTTGTACTGTTTGCTGCTGAATCCCTTTGTTTACTCCTCTCCTTTGGTGCAGCAACTGTTCCTGCTATGCTAGCATTTGTGGCATCTGCTCCTGTCACACTGACTCATTTACCTTGGAGATAAAATGAAGCAGAATTGCATGTTGGTAGTGGCAGGGACGAGAGCAGTGATTCTCAGCTTTATTTCTCTTTGTTTCTCATTAAGCCCTTTTCCTCATTTGTTAATTCTGGTAAGCACTCTCCATATGCGTTTAGTATTTTCACATATGTTTCTGTGTATACTTAATTGTCTACAGTAGACTCTTTCCATCTTTTCTTCCTGCTTCTTGTGTCAACTGTCTGTTTAAATTTCAGGCTCCTCAAAAAGAGCTATTTCTTTGTGTGTACTTCTGTGCAGCATCCAGTAAGATGCAACCCTGCAGTTAATCGGAGGCTCTGAATACTCTTGCCATATAAAAAGTATAATTACTGGTACTAGTTGGGGTTTTTCAAGATGTCACTTTCTGTTCGGGGAAAATCACAGCAAGGAACCTAGTTCTTATCAATAACCGCTTTTCTTAACGCTTTTCCTGTGTGGAATACTACAACCAACAGAGAAGAAATCTACCAGTAGGTCGCGGTGTAACCGTAGTATCTCTGTAGCTGACATTTTCACAATGCCTCCTTTTTCGTGCTAGTTGTAAAATCTCATTGTTCGTGCTGTTGGGAAGATTTTTTAAGCTATTCCGTATAGAGAAGTCAAGCTTTATGAAGGTAAAAAGACAAAAATAAGAACGCTTCCATCCTGAAGCATACTCTGCAAAGGCATGTCATGCGTGAAGGCTGTTGTCCAGAACACCATTATGAATGATTTACTGGTAAATGCTGTGTCTTTGCAGCAATACGCTAATATTTTAGAATACTGAGTTTAGCCTCGGGAGCTGTTCATCACTGATCGATCTTTGTCTTTGTGATTTGTAACATGAGTTTTGCTGTAAAACCCTGGTATAATTAGTTTTTGTTAACGATTATGATTTTTGTCAGCAAGTAGATGATGATACAAAGTCTGACTTAATCTCCTAGTCTTACATTACTTTGCCACCATTTACTGTGTTTTTAAACTTTTTTTTAAAGTGCCTTTTTTTTTTCCAAGGATTTACGTGCTATTTTAGGTCCTATTTCTTAATACCTGGATCTTCAGTGGTTGCACATCTAGCGTTTGTAATTAAACTAAGAATGGAAATAGCAAAAACCCTATGGCAAATGCCAAGTTTTCTTAGCAAGTTTGTACTTAATAAAAGTTGCCCATTCCACAGTTAGCACCTGCTGTCTTCAAAATCCATTAGTGCTAGACACCTTTCAGAGATGGGAAGATGTAGTTTCCCTGAGAATTGCTGCGATGAAGTGTTTAAGATAAATGTGAATCTGTCTTCCTGTCCTTTTTCATGACAGCAGCAATAGGAAAGCGCCAATCAGTTGGTTAATGAATCTGTGTGATAACTTCCTGACTCTTCATTTTCTCCTCCTCTCTCTGTGCTTTTGGCAGTTCCGGAGATGTTAATCTCTCAACATTTGCACAGAAGAGGCCTGCATTGGAGAGAGGTCTTTACATGCTCTACCTACAAAAGACCAGTGTGTCAAAAAGCACCACGATTTATCTGATCTGTGTCTGATTAATCCCAGTGAGTCCACTTGCCTGTCCCGGGGAGCTGTCACCCTTACCTTTCTGAATCTACCGCTCAGATGTCACTTTGGGTGTGATAACAGCTCCATCATCCCTGTCTCTACTGAGCTGCTCTTTATGCCTCCTCTGTGCCCGTCACAGTTCAAAGCCAGGTTCTCTGACTTGATCTCTTGGACTGCTGGGCTTCTGCTGTTGCCTTTGTGAGGCGTGAGAAGGTGGGTCACCAAGGTTAAACCCTGAGCTTGGGCAAATAAACATTCTTGCTTCTGATTCTGCCTTTGTTTTGTTTCTAGCTTCAGATCTTCATTTTAAGACTGCGGTGATTTGATGCAAAACACTCTCTGGCTATACTTTAGGATTCAAAAACTCATGTAATTTGGTGCTTCTGTCTTGCCTGTTTGCGACATTACATCCACATCCTTTTTGTTAGCACACTGTCACCCAGGGTGTGACAAGACACAGCTTTTGTATTTGCATACGGTATAAACTGATCCTTAGATGAGGAGTTAAGGGATTTTCTTTTCAAATAACTGTCTCCCTCTGAGACATTGGGTAGTCTTCCGGTCTTTGCTTGTGGATTGGCTGGCAGTTCATTGTACGAGATTTGTCTGAGAAATCTACTGATACTTAACTAAGTCAACCTTCAATAACTATATGATTTATGATAGTTGGGGGGTGAAGGCTGGACACCGAGAGCAGTAGTGAACTATTTTCTCATGTCCACATATACTTTAGTTGTGCATATCCTCACACACATCAAAAACCAAAAACCCACTAATGCTGGAATGGGTGTGAAAAGGGCAAAGATCAAAGATACGGAGCAGCCTGGGAATGAGACAACAATGGGAGATGTAGGACTTGTCTGGAAAACTAGGAGTAACAGGGCAAGCGAGTCGAGGATAACTGACCACTCTTTCACAGATGGTAAGGACTCCTTGCAGGATGGTGGCATTTACAAAGGAAAACACGAAACAGTTAAATTTAAACAAGCAAAAGGAAGTCCTTTTTCACCAACGTTTTAAAATTCTGGTTCTCTGTAGTATTTAATGTGCAAGATGCAAACATTTATACAGATTCAGAAGGTGATCAAAGAACTTCATGAAAACCAAAATCTGCTGAAGACTATCAGACCCCAAGGTGTAATCTTTGAGTTAACTTCATCACGAAGCTAAACCCTAGAAAGATATAAGGGACTGATCACCAAATACTTTCAGTTCATTCAAGCTTTTTTCACTTTTTGGCAAGGCTCCCCATGGACAGCAATACTGCATTGCTTAGGAAATGGTTTGGTATACAAAAGGACAATTTTACTATCTTGGAATTCAATACATGAAAACAATCTTGATTTTTCTGTCTTTATAAAAATGAATTAAGTTTGGGATATTCCTATATATAAATTGAGCAGTGGTTAATGGCATTAGGGAGAATATAAGTACTGAAGTTGGAAAACCACTCTTTCATGTTGGTTTTTTTCTCTTTTTAAAATAATTTTTAAAGTGTTCATGATTGTTTATACTCCTTGATTTTGAGAATAATTGGTCTGTTATTACAGTGAGTCAAATCCACGCATAGTGCATAGATATGATCAATGCATGCTCTATAGAGAAAATAATAATGTAAAAAATAGTGTCTAATGGTCTTGCTGATATTTTCCTTTTTTTTACATAGGTAAATTATTATACTTTTTAATTTCTGAATTCATTTAAATTAACAGCATGGGTAATATTTTAAACTTCTAATGCTTTTCACATAAAACTAGAGCAAAACCAATTACTCTTTTCCTACTTGATATTGCCATCAATCTTATGGGAAGAAATTGTTTCTGCACTATCAGGATTTTTTTTAATTTTTTTTTTCCTAGGCTATTATTTAAATGCAACATGTGTCACATATCACAGTGCATATTTCAATGATCAGGGTGGCGTGGTTATAGCACTGTTGATCATCTTGTAGTGGTGTGAAATGACTAAGCAAGGGCTGACAACTGGCAGCGAAATCGATATGTGCTCTTTTAAGGTAGTGCTCATTATTGCTGGACACAACAGACCAGAACTCACTGTGAGTATCAGGAGACTATTTCAAATGCTGCCAAGGTCAACAACAATACAGTACCTACTATTTTAGCTTCCTTGTATGGGTGAGAAAACCCAACGCAGTGCAATCACACTCATGCATGGCAGGTCATTTCAAATTCTCACACGAGCGAACGCTTGCAGGCGTGTAAAGCTATGGGGGGAGCACTTCCAAGAGCCAGTCCGTCCCCAGCTTTGTCCTGGATGGGGGTCCAGATGGTCTCTGTGGAGGGGGAGGTCGTGCTAGCCAGGCTCAGACACTTCTTCCCATTCTTCCCCCTCTTTCGGAGGCTGGGCACGTTGACCTTGTCACGGTTCAGCTCTCTCCTCTAAGTAGGTAATCTCATATTTTCGTGACTGGAGGGTCCTCCTTGGACTCTTGCCTGTCTCTCTCCTCAGGAGAAGGCCAGAGACATTAGATGTGACCTGACTTCTGTGGGCAGGCGGAGGCGAGGCCCACCAGGGTTAACAGCTGAAGAGCGAGGTCTCTGTGCCAGAGAGGGAGAATAGCTGTGTGAACTCCTTAGAGGACTGAATAAATGCAGGAGTCCATTTCAGCCTGGCCTTGGTACATGGTTCTGCATAGCAATAGGACTGACGCTGGCCTGTTTACTGTGGCCGAGTAAGGATGGCCTCGTTCACAATGTATAAAAATACACGAAAGGCATAGCTTGAGGAAAATGTTAAATGATTCATTAGTTAATGTCTTAAAAGGACTTTGGAAGTACACTACAGAGGCACTGTCTTTAAAATAGGATAATTTTAGAGTAATACTTAAGCAGCTTTGAGAAAGAAAGTGTAATTTTACTTGAAAATGCATTTTAATTTCCATAGTTTGGACAATAAACAGAGCATTGACTACAACAGCAGTAAAAGCCTAGAATAGTTAAGATTATGTCAGGTTCATCTTCTGCCAGCAAATGGTGTAACCCAGTGTACAAAACCAAAATACTATGTCAAATAATAAATAAAATAGAACAAAACAGCTTACAATTGCAAGCAGATTATGTTCTTAATGCTATAAGAATGGATGAATGTACTATTTTCTGCACTTGTACTCTTCGATACATGAATGAAAGTATACTTAAAGCAGTCCACACATTAAAATTACATGATCATTTATTCATAATACAAATACTAAATTCAAGTGCAGTATGACCTAAAATTAATCCATTCTACTTGGTAAGCACTGTAACACAAACACACAACACAGATACTACAATCTAGCTTCTGACAGTCATCTTTATTACTTTTTATTATCTATAAATTATTTGTAAGATGGTTGAAACATGATTGAATGCGGGAAGCTGTTTTTATTTTGTATAGGTCAGTGTTCCCGAAAATACTTTCTCTTGAGGCAAAACGTTAAGAGTACTATGGAACACATCACATTGCTTAAAGGTACATTCCAGAGATACATAGATTACTTAATTGTTTTTCCTTTACAGTAATGCTCTGCCCTTTGTGAAGGGATTACTTTTTTAGGCACTAGGGAGCAACAGTTCTTCACTCTTCTGTTATCCGCTGCTTCGGCTCTTTCTGACTTCTCTGAACAGCAGTTATCGAAGAACAAGTGGAACCAAGCCTGGGGTATTCCACAGCTGTTTCTTCATTTATGGCACGTGTCCCAGACACGCTAGCTGTATTCTTGTTGTTATTTCAGGATCATCATAGTTGTTCTTTAAAAAAAAAATAAAAAAAAAAAATCTTAGAATGGCAAAAGAAAAGGTAAAACAACCAAATGATGCAAGTAATGGCTCTGTGTTTTTCAGCCAGATGTTTAATGTCTTTTATTCCTGAAAACCCTGTGAAGCTCTCACAGATGCTATTAAAGGCCAGCCTCACTCCTTTCTGCCTTCTGTACCAACAACCTCAGGCTGTGTAACTGATCTGTGCCTGGGGTGTGTGTGTATAATTGTGACTGTAGTGATGTGGCGGAAAAATGACCATTGTAAAGCAATAATCTCAAATTTTTTTGCAAGGAGATATGTTGAATGTGCTTCATCTCTTCTAAACTGACCTGAAAGCTGACTGAAGGACAGTAATGGCATTTTGAAGAAGAAATATTGCTAATTTTGAGTCCTGCAGTGTTGTCTGTGATCCTCATTAGGCTAATTAGAATAGTTGGATAGACCTGTGGTGAAAATAGGTTTTTGAGACTTTTCCTGCCTGTCTCAAGATTTTAGAAGCACCCCAGAAAACCTCCCTCAAAGATGTTAGATTTCAGAATTTATCTGATGTGTCTGACTCAAGACTGCTCCGAGTCCCTACGTTATCCCACGCGCCCTCCCTGCTTCTGTCCTTTTCTCCTTTGCCCGTACTGCTGGGCCATCAGCTTAGAGATGATTTAGGTAACCTCCTCTGAGAATTCAACCCACTGAATGAAACAATTGTCAGCGCTGCCCAGTTTATCTTACGAGCACAAATTTCACTGCGCACTTTGTGGCCCTCTGAGCATTAAATAACGCGCAGTCAAGCGGCTTGTCAGGCTGCGCCATTACTGTATTGGTAACAGGCTCTGCAACGCGAGCGCTGTGCCGTCGTACAGCCGCTCAAGGAAACAGTTAATAGGGTCATTGCCTCATTTATCTGGAAGGGAGAGGAAAATTGATGGGTAGGGCACTGACCTATTATGGAGGTTAAAAAATAAGTTGAAAAAGCTGTCCATTGAAGGTGTGCTAGACCACTAGGTAATCCACAGCAACAGGTAACAGATTTGTAATTACACTGAAGTATTTCACTAGAAGGGCTATATTCCTTTAAACTATTTTCCTGTTGTCTATGCGACACACATCTTGACAAAATATTCAGTCTAGGGTACTGTGTGGACAACTTGACATATTGCCTTCAAACTCTCACTACTTTTGGTACATTTATGCTGGCAGCGTACAATTTGGTTTCTAGATTTTCGTGCCAAATAGCAGATCTCTTTGATTCGTGGCTGTCAGGAATGCACATTAGAAACTGCTTTGAGAAGTTGTATTTGGAAGCGTGAGATGACAGCGTGTTGGTTATTTTTAAGCATTGTGTCGGTTTATACACAGTGGAAGTGATTAGGAATACTTTTGCTTTTTCTTGTCTCCTTGTTTCTGCATCCCTTTCTTCTTCCAAAGTTTTGTCAGTGGTTGTCACTCAATCAGATCTTTGGTGCTTTCACTTTGTCATTCTCGTTATTCAGCACTGTAACCTCAAACTTGTACATATTATTCTCAGGCATTTTTCCTAGTTTACATCCAGAACTGCAGATGGAAGATAGTTGTACAGAATATTGGCTATACTAGTATTTGCCAACTATAATTGCACACATGAATGAAGAGTTTTGACTATATATATATATAAAAATATATATATAACTGTAAGGAAATTGTAGATGAAGTGGGTATACTTCACTTTGACTCTTAATGCAGCTCATTTCACACTTCCTATTTTCATTTGACGTGGAATAAACTTAATTTCTTTATTCGCCTACACACTTGTCTACTCAAACGTATTGGCATTGCTACACTTGTAAGCCTAGATTTCATTTGATGATGTTGGTGATACAGATTTTTGAGAATGGCTATTTCAAAATGGATTGCTGGTTTTAAAAAGTAGTAAGAAATAAGTAGGATTGATATTTTAAAATTAACTAGGACTCTTACTTATCTTCCTGAGTCAGAAATACAGTGAATTAAGATGAACTAACCTGGTAGGTACCCATGCTTGGTGAAAGTAGATCTAGCTAGATCTAGCTTCTTAGGACTTGGCTTACAGTTAACTGGGTGTTATAATTTATTAATTCCTAATCGATTAAACTGCATTTCAAGTCTTCCTGGTTCAGAGTCAGTTGAAATGTGCAGTCATTTGGCCTACTGAGGTTAATGGACCATAGTGTAGGTCCCAATTCAGCATGTCATAAGCTCCTTGTGGAGTACATTCCCATTCTTCTCGTGCTGTTTTCCAGTTCTCTTTGTTGGCCAAACAACTTTACCACCCAAATGATTGTGATTCATGTGAAAATACTGCCTTACATGTGAATTAATTAATCCTTTAGCCCTAAAGTAATCCAAGGTAATTTAAGTAAATTTAGAATTACTTTGAAGTTGTATTAAAAACTGATGACCTGCAGGACCTGCACTCTTAATTCTTGTTACCGAGAGAGATGTGATGTTTTGCCTAATAACTACTGACAGCAAATCACGTTTAGACTCTGTGTCGCTGTCAGGGGAGGACACAGATGCCAAAAGGGGCTTTTCTCTTATATAAGAGTCTGCTAGTGGGAATATTTTTGCACTAAATTTCCCGATCTTTAAGAACTTGAGGGTAAATCTGCCATTTACACATTTGAGAAATACCTGTTAGAGTACACTATATTCAAATGCAGCTCCAACGTATTTTTCCAAAGTGTCCTTTTTGATATAACTTGTACTGCTTGACCGATTAAATTTTGTACAGACTGATCACATTTTCAAAAAGCTCTTTACAAGTGGCAGTTGCCAGAACCATTATATAGCCAAAATGTTACTAGAGTAAAAGAAGCAGGGAAGTAAGTAATACCATGGAAGCGTTCTGTAGGTATGCACTTAAGCCATGTGTCTTCCTGCATTGCCACTGGGTCTAGTAATTATCCTGCTTTAATGTGAGAGTTTAAATTAAAAATCTGTTGGAAAGCATTGTGCTGTAGTTGTATCAAAGCTTCAAAGTCTGCCTCGTTATCAAGGCTTGCTTCTGATGTTTTTTATCCTCTTTTATCTTCTCTCTTTGAAACAAAGGTATTTTGAAGTATAAAACAGGTAAAGTATCTTTTGTAACGGATTCCTGAAAAGGAAGCTGAGAGAGGAGATCTATAAAGTAGATGAAATGCAGCAGAGGAGCATCTGAAAGAATTAAATGGAAAATGATAATGGAATTCTGCTGAATTACAGACACAAACAAATTATTTTATTTGGTTTACATATAGGAAATCAACATCAGGTACCGTATTTAAAAATATATTTTTAACATTTGTACAAATTATCTTGAAACACCAGTCATTCTTTCAAGACATTTGAATGCAGAGCCATAAACTCAGGTCTGATAACGACCAGTACAGACACAAAACTTCACTTTCCGCTTCATACAAGTCAAGAGTTTTGTACTTACAGAGCATCTTTCATTGAATAAACAGTTTAAAAAGGTGGAAGCCTTTCATTAATTCTCATTTAGAGTTGTTATAACTGTCTAAAATGTCTGTAGGCAAGTAAGGACGCCAAGATCTGTTCTTTGCCATTGCACTCTTCTTGTACATCACCCATGATTAAAACCTTCTGTTAATGCAGTTATCTTCAAGCATGCAGAGGTCCTACAGCTCTTCTGTGTACCAAAGGAGGGATAGTTCTGAGCTTATTTTTGGAACATACCTTTCACTGTATAACTATATAGTATTCAAGGGAGTATCTAAAAGAAAATACGTTTGAGGCAATATTCCACTAAAACATTATTTTTTCAGGATCCACTTATTCCTTGGGCCTTGTGAAATCAAGCAGATTGGTAGAGCTAGGACTAACAGCTATGTGTAGTTTCTGGTACAAGGGGAAGAGTATAATGGGAAGAATTGCTGTAGGTGACCCTGCTTCGGCAGGAGGGTGGACTTCATGACCCACAGAGCTCCCTTCCAACCCCTACCATTCTGTGATTCTGTTATTCTATTGCTTTAGCAGCAAATCAAGCTGCTAATTACAATAGCTTTAAAAGCATGCTACCACTCTACCATTCACATATGAGTTAGCACTGGGCTTCATGAATGTGGTACCTTAATTTGAGGGCAACAGCATTTTGTTGTTGGATAGTACAGGGCCACAGTACAATAATATCTCTTACTGAATAGATGAGAGTGTAAGAACATCCCCTACATGAAATTAGGTTCAACCATGGACTTTGCATGGCCCAAAAGTTGACTGTAAAATGAGCACTAATATTAATTATATTGTTAATATAATAAACGTTAAGCTGTGAGGAACATTATTGTAACTAGTGCCATCTTTGAAGCAGGGTAATTGTCACTTCAGATCCATCAGGACATAAATGAAAAAATACAAACTCAGTGGTATGGCATGTAGGAGTGTTCTTCATTAACTTCATTCCCCCTGGTCATTTTAACAGCTCAAACTGAATTGCAGTGCTGGCCCCTAGAATCTTAATGACACAGGGCATATGTGAAAAGGGAGTGGGAGACTGTCACTCTGTTTAGAGCTGTATTGAGCCTATGCCTTTCTTCCTTCTCTGCTAATGCCACAGCTTAAAGAGAAATGTTTTCTTAATGGCAGGTGCTTAAGCTTTGACGCCTGTGTAGGCAATTGGAAATTGTTGTGCGTGTTGTTGCAGTGGTTGTGCTCCTGTTTTGTTAGCACAGATGGATTTTTACAAAAGAAGCATAGGGAGACTCTACCTTCATGACTGGAGCCAATTTTATATATGCAAATGGACAGATGGAAGGGGAGCAGTCTGAATTGTGTCCTTACCTGGTTTTCATTTTGAATTGTATTATGCAGGAGACTATGCATGTAACTCTATAAGCTCTTAAAATATCTTGTAACCTGCTGGACAATAATTCAGGATCTAGAAGTGTCTTTAAAATAATCCGATGTCATGTTGGCAGAAAGCTTTCAGGAAAAAATCCTATTCTAAGATCCAACCAGCATGGATCACATGTAAACTAGCAAACCCTCTATTCAGAGCTGTGCTGATGTCTTTAATTACACCATCAATTATGCTAATTTTAATGCATACTTGAGAATGTGATAAAAATAAACCAAAGGAGATTATTCCTTAGCTGCAGTTTCATGGCTGAAATTGAGCTGAACACTTAAAATAAGTCTGGATAAAACACTACATAATGTGCCATAGGGAATAATTCTACATAGGCAGCAAGTAGAGCAGGGTGGGAACTAATAATTCTTCTATCTTAGTTCTATTTTATGACTCTCTGGCAAGAAAAACTAGCTCAGAGGTTTTTTGTTGTTTTTTTTTTTCCTTTCTCTCTACCTCTCTCCCGGGGGGGCTGGAAGCTCTTAGCCAGAGCTAGGACAAAACTGAGCACTTTCTTCTAAACAAAAACCTCTTTGTAGTAAAAAAACTCATTGTATTTGGGATTACACAAAATTATATACTTGGTGTTGACAATAAGTGATTTTAATGATATCAGCAGAACAAACTGAGGTCCATCTCTTCTTACTGAGTCTCTCTGTCATCAAAATCTGGTTGTCCACATCTAGTTTATTAATACCGTACATTGTGTCTGCACTTTCATAGTTGTATTTCTTCTGAATTTCTGTTGGAGTACATTATATTTCATTTATTAATGGCCAAATCACTGAAATCAAAAAGTTTCTTTAGATGCTTATTGAAAACAGCTGAGTCTGTCCACCTTGTAAGTATAGAAACTGGAATTTCACATAATGCCCTGCAAAAGGGAAAAACTGCATGAATAGTCATTTTCTCATTCAGAGAAATTAGATTTATTACTTGGATCTCGGTTGAACAGCTCAGTCTTAACCCAGACCCTGTACTTGGGTTGATCCTGACTACAGTATCCACAGTTTACCTCCCATGAACTCAGAAATCCATTCGCCTACAGTGTATCTATACAATGAAATCTATTGAAATATGCAGTATGTCCTAGAGCTGTTTGTAATTGTCACAGTAGGCCTCCCCAATTTTTTTTTTTTTAAATAAGCATATATATATATGATACCTCATGACTAGGGGAACTGTAATATCCATTTTAGAAATAAATTATCTAATGTTTAGTTTTCCTGAGGCATAAATGAAGTAGCAGGTTTTAAATGGCAGAAGGGCTAAGCAAACAAACAGGAATTGTTTAATGGCCAGTGAACAGCTCTTCATGTTTAACAAGTTTTGCTTTAACACAATTCTTTTCATTAAGATACTGTGAAGGTGAGCATAAAACGTATACTGCTAATTAGAATACTGGGGATTTTCAGGAGACTGTAGAGCAGAACAGTATACTTGGTTGTCTTATGCTCTGCAGAAGCCTTAGCAGAAAGTATTCCTAGCCCTTTTCTGGGATCTGTGTCACACACCAGAAGAGCTCTATAGACAAGCACGACAGTGACTGAGAGGGGGGAATCTTTTAATCCAAGATGGCAAATAAATGCCATCTGCTTTTATTTCACAAGAACAAGAATAAATACAGAATTTAATACTGACATGTTATTAATGCAATGTGTTTGTCGTTCTTACGAGTCTTGCACATGCACACATCCGTGTTTCACTTCTGGCATATGGATTTTTTGGTGATGTAAACACTTTCCTCATGTATAGACAAAAGGAATGGTATCTACAAAAAGGTATCTACGGAAATATCAGGGGCTTTAAGATGCTTTTAAAGTCTGTATGGATAATGGTATGTGTGCTCATGATAGCATATCTGAATAAACTGCACCATGAAGATAGTTAAGAATTTGCTTCAGGTCAAGAAATCTAAATGTTTTGCAATATTTTTCTCCTGTTTAATCTCTGCATTCAATGACATGTAGCATCTCAGCAAGAGCCAGCTTTACGTTCCCTTGAAAGTCATAAGTTGTACTTGTGAACATAGGTGATCTATTCCTCTGTCCTTCTGTGTCGTGTCCATGGTCACCATATTTGCTGACTGCTTCATTTTGGGAGCAAGTCGCCTGCTTGGGGAGCGTAGCACTTAGTAGCTTACGTCCTTTAAAAACCAGCCCATTGCAAGTGCCTCTGCGGGTGAAGTCTATGCTGTGTCTTCACTCCAGTTCTCTGCTCTGCGCTCCTTTCTGTGGAAATCTGGTGAGCCATACAGAAAAAAGTATTGGCTGTGTTCATATTCTGGATCTATCAGCAGCTCATCATCTGAAGCTACCTAGATACACAACTAGAGTTCTACTAGAGTAGAAATCCTCTGTATGAGTGACACTGTTGTAGATACTTAGTTTTGCACTGGGAAAAATGTTTCTACAAGCAATCTACAAATTGTCTTCCCACTCCACCTACAACAAAAGCTTTTGTATTTGAAAGTTGTAGGTTAATTGTGAAGTTTTCTTAATCCATAAAATTAAATTTATCCTAATTACTGTTAGAAGGAAACCTTCCACCAAAATATCGTTAGCAGAGTTTTTCAGCTACGTAGAAATGCATCTAACCTATGCTAGTTTACTTTTACCAAATATCTAGTATTGCTTTTCAGTAATCCCTCAAAGTCATTCTTACAACTAAACCTTGTGATGTTTTCCATGGCATCTATTTATACTGACTTCTGGAAAAATAAAATTTTGTCTCTAATAATGAATTAGGCTCTGGGGAGACCTTATTGTGGCCTTTCAGTACTTAAAGGGGGCTTATAAGAAAGATGGGGACAAACTTTTTAGCAGGGCCTGTTGCGATAGGACAAGGGGTAATGGTTTTAAACTAAAAAAGGGTAGATTTAGACTGGATCTAGGGAAGAGTTTTTTTACAGTCAGGGTGGTGAAACCCCGGCCCAGGTTGCCCAGAGAGGTGGTCGCTGCCCCATCCCTGGAAACATTCGAGGCCAGGTTGGACGGGGCTCTGAGCAACCTGATGGAGTTGAAGATGTCCCTGCTCATTGCAGGGGGGTTGGGCTAGATAGGTTTTAAAGGTCCCTTCCAACCCAAACCATTGTCTGATTCTATGAATTCCACAGAAACTTCTTCAGTAATTCCATATGTCTAAGGATTTAACTGCGGGGTTTGCTTCCGCTGTTGACCGAAGGTGAAGTGGCAGTGTACTTGCCCAGAAGCAGATCAGGAGTGGTAGTTACACAAACAATGTTACATTACGTTGTTACATAAACAATGTAATTTCTGTGTTCAAGACAAACAACCTGCTACTCCCATTTAGACATTCCGGGTGCACAGTATCAGTATGTTCTTCTGAAGCTTTAATAGCCTGAAGCACAGTATAAAATGAAATTGCTGGTGCCAAAGTAGCTTTAGACTAAACAGCTTTAGCACCTGGACTCCCAGGTAATGATAAAGAGCAGAAGACCGTCTGTCTGTAGCTTGTCCCCCAGATGGTTCACTGCTCCTTACTTTGAGGTGCATATCAAACAACTCGATGTCTCACTTCCTTAACCTGCTGCTTAACATTTCCAGGCATTTTTATGCTTCAAGGGCACTAATGCACGTGTAGATTAAAATTGCACAGCCTTAGGCAAGATACAGAGATGTGGAAAGTAAAACTTACTACAACAGAACAGTGACTCTGCTAAAATCCTAAGGTTTTGCCCTGCTATTTGACTTATCTCCCTGCCCCAAAAAGTCACCAAAGCAGACAAACTCTGTATTAAAGAGTCTCTGTCAAATAATTGAGTATATAGATGGCACCTCGTATTCAACACAGCAATGGCATGGGCTGCTAAGCATAAAAAATAGGAGCACATGCTGCTGACTGGGAGTGGAGGGGCAAGGAAAAAGAAAGTATGTGAGGAAGTTGAATGATCTGAAGGTCTGAAGAGGAAGAATGAGGTGATCCTGGACAGGGGGAATCGACTGAGACAACTGTTTGTAATGGAACGTGAGATTGAAAAGTTGATTCTTGTTTTTGTAACCATATTGGGTTTGGGGTTTTTTCAACAATCATTACCCTGTGATGATGCCCCAGTAAATAAATAAAATTATAAATGCTATCAAAACCTTTGACTATCACTTCTGATTCAGAAGTTTCTATTACAATTCTCTGCAATTACTCTCTTACCCAGCTTCAAAACCGTCATAAAGGAAATGGCAAATAGGGATGCTACAAACGTTTCGCTGCATTAATGTGTTCTTGTCTTTAAGCTTTTGAGTCTTTTGTGATTGAAGGAAACCATCGGGTCAGAGAGAAGATGATGGCTTGGAAACAAATCCATTTCTGACTGTGATTGGTCTGGGGGCAGAGCTAATAGGAGGTGGTAATATCAGGCTTTGTTTGTCCTGCTGTGTAAAATGAAGCTGTTCTGGTTTGCATGTGGCTGTAAATACTACCTGGCGGATATACAGAGAGAATAGTCATTATTTCAAGATTATAAAGAACTGCTGAATCTTTTTCTGATCTAAAGCAAATACAAAAACACAGAACTAATTGGGACTTTTCAGCCTGCTTGTATTTTATTTAGGCTCATCCACTGAGATTTAACTTTATTCTGGAGAAAGGAATTTTTTTAACCTGTTGTTTAGATTTAGTGGCAGAGTCAGCTTGTTCTTGGAGTTAAGCGGATGTGTGACTTTATTCTTTGGTTGCAGTGAGAAGGCGAGAGAGGGCTGATGGAAGCAGAGTTATCTTTTTTTTCTAAAGTTATGGCTATTGATGCAGGATTTGAGGTGCTCTTAATGGTAGAAGAGGTAATGAAAAAAACTGTGGAGGAGGTGAAGAACTAATATTGCCTTGAAGTAGGTGCTTGACAGTATTTGTTTATATGTGAAGTGTTGCCTGAAAACTTGTGGCATCTCTAAAAATAAGATCCAAGGACCAGAGACGTAGCTGGAAGCAGACACTAGATGATAGTTTGAGAATGCTGAGAGTGGGGGAAAAACCCCACATTTCATGGGTAACTAGCAATTTCTTGATATATGCCTAGGAAGAGGACCTACAGGCAGATCTTTAGATGAGCAGCATGACTTACCGAGGCACATGGTCTTCAGCATGTGGTAAATGCAACTGAAGGAAATAGAGTTAAAAATAAGGCAATTTCAGTAGAGGATGTGGAAAAATAAAAAGCAGTTTGGTCGGCTGACATGGACATCAGGTAGTTCTAGAAATCAAAGAAATGAGAGAGAGAGAGCACGCACCAGAGCCCCGTGCCCAGGTGGTAATGAAGATGGTCTGTAACAGTCTGTGAGATATATGATCTTCTAAGAGATGGGGGGGGTGTGCAAAAGTGAGGGAGAGGAAAATCAGACCAACAGGGCAACTTTATGATGGGGAACCCTTTCTTGAGACTTGACAGGTTTGTCATCATAGCATATTCAGGATCACGAGGGTAGACTCTACCCCAAGAGCAAATAAACAGAACATGAACTTAAATAATGGAAAGACCCTAAGGTGAGATAGGAGATATCCACTGATTGCTCACTCTCTCTTTTGAAATAAGTGACCTCTAGAAACTCACTGCTATGAAAGGATGGTGACTTCACCAAGGTTTTCTCCACACTTTATATAAGGGAAAATGGAGGTTATACTTGTATGTGTGTATGTGTCTGGGGGGTGCTATGCCATGTTTTAGAGAAGCTATCAAGATTCTAGAAGTACTAATGCAGCGGTTTTTACAGTTTAGGATTAACACCACATCTTTCAGATTTCCACAAATAATTGTCTTTGAAAGATTTCCGTAGCAACAGGAATGAACAAATTCAAATCATCTGTCCATCTAACACTACCGGAAACCACTGAGTAGTCTCTATTTATCTGGATCCATTAGACACAACCCTTCACAAAACCATGCAGAAGGAACCATTGTTTTTTCTTTAATCTTAAGAACTCTGTCAAAGGCATTTGTTCTTGAGAATAGAGAAACAGAAAAGAAAACTTTTGTTTAGTATGCTGTTTTACCAACACTTCTCTCATGATTCCACAGGTTTTTTTACAAGATTATTTCTGATGCATTTTAAGAGACCCAGTGCGCTCTGTAAAGGAATTATATAGCCCACCAGCAGCTATGCCTTAGAATGCCAACAACTGTTGGCCTAGCCCACTCAGCTTGAGAAAGGGGGCTTCTTGTAGTTCTCTGAGAGGAACCAAGGTTTGCTTCTAGTCCTGAATATGAGGTCCTCGTATACAGCTGTTAGCAATAACATTCATGCACTGTGTGGTGATGAACATGATGCGGTGTTATACTCATCCTGAAAAAGACAATGAAATGTTTTGTTTTGAATATATTTGAAAGATTAGTTTGTTCTTTCTCACTTAATGTACAGTAAGTCAGTATGTTTTGACAAGAAACTTAAAAGCCAGTGGAAATAAGCATGACATTAAAAAGTCTATTTTTCTCTCATACACACACAGAGTGATGTGAACTGATAATGAAAAGGTCAGTTTTGGAAAGGTTACAGAATGGTAGCTCAAAAGACACTTAGCAGCTTGCTGAGCTTCAGACTGCAGTACTAATTGGTGACAGTGTGCAAGTGGCTTTCAGAGGGGAGAACTGAATGTATCCCCAGCAAGCCACAAACAGCGTACTGGGCTACCCAAGACCACAGGAATAATATCCACTGCAATAATATTTCTATTCTCCTGTGGGCTTTTTTTTTTCTTTCCCTTTACTCATTCCTGTTCCTCTTGTATTTTATTCATTTGTGAAGAAATGAGGTCCTACACAAGCTGTATCCAACACTAGCACCTACACTTATCTCTCCGAGAGACATAGTGGCATGCCAGTCACTTAATTGTCTTGTTACTGAAAAAGACTGATCTAATATTGAGTTTCAAAAATGCCTATTTTGCCTAGAAAGTATTGCTTTCTAGGAGGAATACAAATTTGAGAGTTTTATTCATTTCTCAAAACAAGGAGCCAGTGGCATATAGACCAAAATAGTTTTTTACCTGAACTATTATCTAGTTTTATGCATTTGCATAATTTTTATACTAATAAATTTTGTTGTTTCCCCTGATCTGAGAGCCTTCTCATTCTCCACTGTGAAACTGCAGTCCTTGTGCTAGCTTGTATCCCTTGAGCACCAGGTGCTAAGAATGAGGAGTGGTAAATTTTACAGCAATTATTGCTCCTTAGTTCACATGTCAGTGTTGTGTAAATGCAAACTTCAGTCATCACGACAATGTCAGTCAGTCCACTGCCCCACTTCCTTATTTATGGGCTTTAAAGATATACAGACTATTGAGTTGAACAGAAACTAAGAAGTTTTATATGTAGCAGTTGATACCTGTAATTCTCGTAGCTGAAGAATGGGAGTTGTGTTAAGAGCATAAGATCCAACCCTGCACCATAAGCATGGGATTGAGCTGAACTCCTCGGTTGTTCTAGCCCTCTGTATTGCAGTGAGAGAAAGCAGAGAAAGGTCAGAGCAGCTGTTTAAAAGGCATCATTCAGACTTCATCAAGCTGGAATTTTATAGTTGAAGTATTTTTTTTTCAGAATGTAAATAAAATTATGCAAAACACATATTCTTGTATTTTTCCATTGGAAGCTATTTTGACTCCTTGTGATCAAGCTGTACAATTTACTGTATATATCTATGCAACAATCCACACAATTTTGCTAGGCCAAATTAGTCTTAATTGTACTGAGGAAATCTCCTCAACGAAGGATATGCCTCTCGAGTTGCGATGGCTGCAAGCTAGCATGGGGCATACCTGCACAAGGGCTCATCTCTCCCCTCCGCCGTCACTGTCAGTTTGTTCGGACCCGCGGAATCTCACCGCTGGGGACGGAAGCGCAGTGTACAGCTTGTTCACCTGCCAATAACCTTCCATGGACTGGTGCAGAGATGATGCTATATGAAAAGGTGGCCGTCGCACATCAGTTCCACAATATGCTCAGCTTCAAAATGAAAATAAAGAAATAGGCAGGTATTTGGGGCTATTTCTGAGGTCAAAACTATCCTATTTTTTCCCCTGTGTTTAAAACAGCTAAATTATGAGGCCGTATCCTCCTGTTGATGCAGCCTTAGGACATGCCAGGAGGAACAGGAGCAGCAGAATAAAGCAAAGTATTAAGGGATCATGAAAGTCGGTTATCCTATTACTTTTGTTTGAAAAACTTCAGGCATTCAGTGCAGAAAACTACAGCACAAGCGTTTAGCTTAGTGGCTGCCAGGGTTCTTTTTCTGTCATCTGTTTTTGTAGAGTCTGTTTTGCTTCTTTAAGTGCTTGTATACCTCAAACTAAATCTTCAGGGCCATTTTTAAATAGGTGACTAGATAATTCTTTGGAAGCAATTCAACATTCACTAGCATTCTTTCTATAACAAGGTATGCCTGCTACTCCTCTTAATGGGGGAAAAAGATGTCAGGAAGGAAATGCTTTTATACTTCTGTAATTATCGTGGTTCACATTTTTAAATGACAGCATTTTAAAGCCAAGTCAGATGATGCACACATACAAAGGACCCTCTCCAACTGATGGGGAGATTTTTGTATTCAAAGTGCCTTCCAAGTCTCTGGTTCATTTCTTGTCTCTTTTTTTTTTTCCAATTGTGAGCATTAATGCCTTACTAAAACTATGGTTCTCATTATTGTAGGTAGTACTTAGAATTTTAAGAAAAACTGTCTTGAAACCTAGTCAGATTATGAAATTGAAATGTGAAATATCTTTACAGAAATCCTGCAAAAGACCCATAAAGCTTTCAGAAAGCATGAGCTGGTGGTTTGGTTGCTTTGGTGGTTGGGGGTTTTTTTTGGAGGGGAAGGCTTGGTTGGTTGCATCTGTACTGCTTTTTCAAATTATAAGAAGTTAACAACAATAACAGGTACCATAGCAAATCCCATACTGGAAATTAGTACTATGCTTCTAATGCAAACAATTTTTTTTCATTTGAGTCACTAGGAGACCTTATCTTTCCCTTCATTCTCTCTGCGCTCATAATCCTGTGTACATACAGTAAATTCTGTCCACATCTAAGTGTTTGACATAGTATGTTTTATACATTTGAAATATTTACTAGAATTCACTATGAGGTAGAACAGGTACTGGTTATATTTACATTATTATACACCTACTGAAATTAATACTTTGTAAAGTTCTTAATAGTTTGCCTTGCTGTTATTACATAGTTTTTTAAAGTTTAGATTTAGATAACTTTCAGACTGAGATGAAAATACTTTGGACTTCTCTCTTTCTACAGAATGCTATCTCTACTCTTCCAGTATTACAGTAAATTTAGTCTAATCCCGCAATGCAGAATTTTCTCACTTAAAGTGTGGCAGTTCCTGAAGATAACTGCAGTCTACTATGTACGCGATATTCATTGTGTTAAGAAATTAATATAGTTGTTAAGTCTTGTAATCAATCAAAACTGTGCAAGGCCTTCTGCCCTCCTTAGTAAATAGACAATATACTGTTATCTGCAATGCGGTTTTAGTTTGAAAATGTTATTTACCAAAAGGAAGGTAGTGAAATTACAAAAAAAAAAAAATTAAAAAATAATTATCAGAGTTCCTTTCCTCAAGCAAATTTAGGTCTGAATCTCTATTCCAAAGTTGGTAAGTGTGGATTAAAAGGAACTTTGGACCCAGTTGTGATGTACATGCTTTTAAACAGAGAAAATTGCTACTGCTTTCAGTGGAAGGTTTGTTTGCCTAAGGATGAAATTGCTGGGACTTTGTTACTCAGGAAAAACATAATGAGATCAGTACTAAAATGTTTTCAAGCCAGATGAAGGCACTGACTGAAAATCTCAGCACATTAGCAATTTTTGGTTTTAAAAAAAAGCTTTGAAAATAATCAGCTAAGTCCCTAATCATAATTCTTCAAGATTTGGTTTTTAAAATTAAATAAAAACCCCACAAATTCCCGGGGGGGGGGGCTACCAGTGAATTTCCTCTGCAATACATGCCATTGGCAGTACAGTCCAGCCAGGATCACTTTCTTTACATTTTTCCCCATGATTCTGTCCAGGGCACTTATCCACACTGAACCATTTCAGGCTCAAGCTTGGCATTTTTGTCTCCAGTTTCTCAGCTCGATTCTAAACTTTACCAGAGACTTTTAGATCAAGCGGGATGGCTAGGTGTCACACTACCAGATAAAATGAGGGCAGCTAAATCAGAGTAATTTATGGAGGAGCCAAGAAAGCAACTCTCCAAAAAAGTGATAACAGAGTAGGCTCCTTTTTTTTCACTATGATACATATCCGCATATACCTATATTTATACTGTGCTGCGTATCATCTTTAGGCTTTACTCCTAAACTCTGTTTTTTGCTAATTAGTGTTGTAGATCTTCTATTAAGCTGTCTTCAGCTGTCTTTCATTATGTTCTTCATATTCACATTCAGGCTGACATTCCATGACTCAGCTAAAGCTAAAAATGAAACTGTATTGTAGGAACTTAAGTAGCAAGAAAAAAATCCCACCCAAACCCAAAACCCTGTTAATATTTTCAGCTTACAGAACTCCTGAAAGCGCACAATTAAGAGTGAAACAAAGAAACCCCAGCAAACAAACTTGGGTTACCTGATGAGTAACCCAAGAGGCTGTGTTCACTCACACGAGAGCCCCAAAAGAAATAACCAGAACCCCTTACAATCACTTCACACAAAAAAGCCCAGTTATATAATCTCAATATAATAAACTGAGATGAGAAAACAGGGAGCACTGTTGTTAATAAAATACAAAGTGTCTCCATGAAACATTTTACACAAAAATGCAAAGAAAAAAACCAAAACCCCAAGAAGAAAAATACCACCACTATTTTGAAGATCCTCCTCTGAACACTACTGCGTAGCATGTGAACGAAGTGAAAAACATTGAGGGCTCACAAACATCAGACAATGACTTTGAACCTACTTAAAACCAATAACTCTAGTTTGCCTCTACGGTTGCTAAGGTCTAAATGCCAGCGAGAACCTGAAGTTTCTTAAGCTGTAAGATCTGATCATGAGTAGGTTTAGGAACGTACGTGTGATGGTGAGGATAGCAAGTGAAACATATGAAAACATTAATATGTACTTCTTGGGTTTGATCATGTGAACCATCATAATCCAATCCAGTTTTCAGAATTTCAGCTAAGTACCTCAGCTTTAATTTTGTGAGACGGTCTCTAAATCTGGTATCCACTTTAAATGGTAAAGGTAATTTTTTCCTTAGTCAACTTCATATTTAAAGACTTTTTCTGTTGGCAGTCTATAAATTTAATAGGATGAATTGTTCAGTTAGTTACTGGTATGCAACTAACAAGTTTCATTATTAAACTGGTTTTCCTAATGAAATTCGATGTGTTCATCACAAAATTAAGATGACTGCTAGACTGACTTTATAAGATAATTGAAAATAACTTTTTGAAGTATTAGCAAATATAGTCCATTATGTATGATGAATGTATTACAAGTCCAAAGCATTGAGAAAGACCTGAAAATACAGAAATCAGAAGTTGTGTCAAGTTCTGTTGAATCACGAATTCAAGAATTTGACTGGTGGTTTATAAAATATTGCACATCAGCACTCTGCTTTCTTGTTAGCTATCTGTTTAATGAAAGTCTAGATAAACTTACGTTTTTTCTAAATTACTTAGTATGCATAAAGTACTTCATAAAATGGTTTTTCTGAATATTCTGAAATGTTTGTCGTCTGAACCATCATAATTCAGTTTTACAGTTCTGTTTTACTTTTGAAATCAGTATTTTTACAAATAAGTAATTCCTCCTGTTCCAGTTTTATAATAATAGATTATCTTCTTTGATTAAACTTTCTGATCTGACATAGTCTTAATTGATTGACTACATATAGTGAGAGAAATAGTAATTTGATAGAGAGCTATTGTGTCAGCGTGTGCTGCCTTTCTCAACCTTACTTAAAATCTAGACTATTTTTTAATCCCCATCCCCAGCTGCAATCTTTAAATGATACATCCTGATCACCTGGAGTGAGCTGTGGTCTATAATGAAAGATTATTATCTGCAGTAATGTATTATTTTTATGCTTCTGTGTTGTCCACTGAAGATAATGATCTTCATAGTTTTACTTCTCCTTACCGCTGATTAAATATTAGATAACAAAGCCAGTGTTTTAAAATTTCAAATACAAAGCCTCCTGACTTCTTAGTGCTGCAATTTTCAGTTCTTTGTAAGGTTTATCTAAGTTATTGACATAGAGGCACTTCTAATAAATACAGGACATTGTCATTTACAATGAAGGTTTAAATGTCCATAAAAATATTTCACAAAGGAGTCAAAACTAACACAAAATAAACTTTAATGTTTCAATCTGCTGCAGAGCTCTGAAAAAAAATAATCTTTAATATGGCTCTTGGAAGTACTTTTCCTGTTACACAGAGTTATTCACCATCAGAACATTATGTTCTGTAGTTTATTCTTCTTTGGAGACAATCCAAATGGGAAAGAACATCGGACCAGAGTGAGTGCTCTACCAAGAGCCTAAATTAGTTTTCTCCTTGAGATGAAATATTTGGCTTAGAAAGTATCAGCTTTTAGTAAGGTAGCAGATTCCAAAGGCCAGAAATATGGAAGAAATCTTGCAGCAATATTTTATAAAGAATTAAGGTAGACAGGCCTGATAATAGCAGGAATGCCATACTGGTGCTGGCATTAAACAAATAATGGAACAACTCAGACTTGATTAAATAAATAACTCAACAGTGGCAACAAAAGCAAGCTTATAATTTTGAGCTTATAGAAGCCTGCTGTTTTTAATGACACTAATTTTACTGTCTAAATGAATAGGTGTAGTACATGTGGAAGCACATGAGATGTTTGATACTGTAAAGCATTTTGTCTGAGACATTAGAATTATACAAACTAATGCTAGTAAATGTTGAACTGATCAGGAAACATAGGTATCAGCAGATGTGTATGATTAATGAGGTCTCACAAGTATGTATTTTCGGCCCCTTATGATTTGACATTTTAGTGTTTGTGGCCTGGAATGAAACATGAAATCATCTCTGCTTCCGTTTATGTATTATGGAGAAATTGGAGAAACGGTAAATGAGAAAAGAAGGGAGGACATTAATACCAGTTAAATGATGACAATGGACTCCGGTTTCATAATTTCTTGTAATTATTTTCTTTTGATAAACACATACTGCTGTCTAGAAGATTCTGCCTTAATTTACAGAAAGAAAACTCTTGGCAAAGCTTGTCTGTATAAGATACGTTAAGGAAAAACACCGACCACTACAGTAGGATGTTGTAAAAGTTCAAACAGTGTTTTTGTTGTGTGCTTGTTTTTCTGGTATTTCACTTTTGTCAATTCTTTCATATACTTTTTATCTGGTACCATAACAATAATATTTTCTCTGACTTTTGCAGAGACATTATGCAGAAATATTTCTCATATTCCTTGTAGAACACCTGTATCCTCATTTCAAAGTTTTATTCTTCGTTTGAGAAAGCTATGATTTAAAGGAACTTATCTTCTGGATGAAGTAATACAAGAAAGATAAGCTCTGGCAATGTGGGAAGAAAAACTCTCTTTTTGGTAAACATAACAATTTGGCCTGGATTAGTCTACTACAGTGAAGTATTTGTGTACTTCATGCAGGGTATTTAACCAGTGCATGACTGGAAAAACTATCTTCATTGGCTTTGCATTCTTTGCAGTTGAAATAGAATTACCATTTGATTTCTGCTAGATTGAGATATCAAAAATAGTCTATTAGTTGGGTTTCTGTCATCTGCTTTGGGGCAAACCAACGAACCACTTTGTTATATTAAACCTTTAGAAGCATTTTCTCAACTTGTGTATCCTGCTTAAGAAGTCACATTGCCCATGGAGTTACTTGCATACACAGAATCCAGAGTGTGGCATTTGGACATCTTCCTCAATCAGTCTGTTCTTGCAGCTAAATAGCATTCAGCACTCCAGCCATGGCTGGTACTGAGCCAACAAATATTCCAATTAGTTAAAAAAATAAGCATCACCAAGGTAGATCATCTCTTGTGTTTCCTCTCGCTTTTCTCTGCTCAGGAAAATGACCTCCACTTATGAACACATTTTCTTTGTGGTAACCATGCAGTTATCTGACTTTTTCAGATGAAAATTTCCTGTTATAATATTGAGGGGGCGGGGAAAGAAAAGCCTTAGGCAAAGTAGAATAAAATCCATTTCATAGAATGGAAAAAGAAAGCTCCTTATCTCTACCATGGTGGAACAGCAAAGGGGAATCTTTTTCTTTTTTTCCTCCTAACAGCATATACAATATATGCTTTCAATTCAGTCAAGAATGTAGACACTTTCCCCCATTTTCTCTGTTGATTGCATGTTCTTTTTGCTTTTATTGGCAGCACTATAAATGTATGAAGTCAAAGGATTTTCTGGGTCAAGTCAGTCTCCTATTATTTCAGAGAGCAGCATCATATATCTTTCCTTCTAAAATTAGTCGGGTGTCTTTCCCTTGCTCACCTCTCCTTTGGAGGGCTACTTCAAACTCTTGACTATGGGACTTAGAAACTGTCTTCTCTTAGAGAAGTTTTTTTTTGTACCCATTTGTTTTTGTGCCAAAATTGTCCTTTAGCTTAAATGCCTCTTCTTCTGTTCTGGTCAGATAAAAGGGCTCTAGGAGAGCAGTCCATCCTATCTCCATTCAATTATACAGACTAAAAAAGGTTATCTCAGTATTCTGGGACAGGCACTTCCATTCCCAATCCATCTTTCTAGGCCTCTGCCAACCACAGTGATTTGTGCCCATTTTCGCCTAAACAAATAACCAAATTTGTTCACAGCATTTCATATGCTACCCCAATTGACAAACCCACTATAACCATTAACTGTCCCTTTGGATAGCTACGACAGTTCTGTTGTGCTTCTAAAGATCTGAGGTTAAGCTATTTAGAGGCTATTGTGACACATCTCCTGACATTCTTCCTAAACTGTCTGCTTCCTCCACACTGCAAATGCCCTTCTTCTAACAGCTCTATCATATTTTCACCTTGACCACTACCTACAGTGCCACCTTTGTCTTACTTTCTATATGGTGTGTTTTGTATGCATGTTAAAATACGTGTTCTTTTTCAAATAGTATTTTTTTCCCCCACTTCCCCAAGAATGATGTCACATTCTTGAGCTTAATCTTTAATTGATCTTCAGTCTGAGTGGATCAAAAGCATTGATTATTATACATTCTCTGTTAGGTGATAATTAGTAATGTCCTCATGAACTACAGTACTTCCCCTTATGATGTGTTGAATTTTGTAAGATAACAGGCTGGAATACCGACGAACATACTCATCTGTGAGCATAATTTAATTGGATGACCTGCCTCAGCAAATCCCTTTCCCTTTGGGTCTACACACTGTTTGCATAGTCACAATAGAGACAGAATCACAGAATGGTAGGGGTTGGAAGGGACCTCTGTGGGTCATCTAGTCCAACCCTCCTGCCAAAGCAGGGTCACCTACAGTAGGCTGCACAGGACCTTGTCCAGGCGGGTCTTGAATATCTC